>JAEEGL016596324.1_pt1 | contig 71916 bp, 51 predicted proteins | sample 9134231 | NCBI WGS metagenome assembly JAEEGL01 (sample SAMN16246548, study PRJNA631951) | gut metagenome | biome: gut microbiome; feature: rumen; material: fiber-attached | host: Bos | place: Iran: Karaj | collected 2018-10
AAAAGCATGTTGCTTGCAACATGCTCGCGCCGAGCGCGGTTGCATTTATGCAACAAATACCATACGCGCGAGTGCGCATCCATAGCGGAGCGTTTTTTATATATTAGGAAATCCGGAGGAATTTCCTAATATATAAAAAAGAGGAATCCCTCCGCTATATGGAAGAATTCCTCTTAATAGTTTTATTTGCTTACTCTTTTAGAGTACATGCCACATTACTGTCCCTGGAAGAAATCTTTATAAGATGTATGAGAATCCAATCCAAGAGATCCGCCATCAAGCATATAGAAATCTGTATCAGAAGCATTGAAAACCATCACGAATTTTCTATCGTTGATCTTAACAATTCTCTTCGGTGTGCAGAATACTTTTCCATGTAAGGAAATAAATACAGGATTCGCAGGCATTGTAAAGCCTTCCTTTACATCAAATGTAACGCCGGCTTCTGAGATACCTGTAGGAAGAGTAATGTGAAAAGCACCAACAATATTAGCACCAAGCTTATCAGCAATCTTCATAGCTGTTCCTGTATAAATAGGATTAACATGAGTAATAACCGCTGTCATTCCGGTTACATCATCCTTACCCTGCTTAACATCGCCAACACCTGTAGAAACAGGAATAAATGTATCGTGCTCAACCCACTCAGCCCCAAGAACTGCATTGTTCTCAAGCTCTCCGGGAACAACTCTGTCAGGGCACTGCGGAGCAGCGCTGGCTGAAATAGTCATTGCACAAAGCATAGTAGCTGCCATAAGAATTGAAAGTTTTCTCTTCATTAACATTACCTCCATAAGAAACGTATAAGATTAATACTGTAACAACTTCACTATGTAACATCATATCCGATATTAGTAAAGATACCGTATAAAAAGGATAAAGATTTTATTAAAACTAAGTCAGTCTACAGTATGCCTTGACCACGCCACAGCACCGCACAGGGTGCAGCCATAACGGCGGTAGTTTCTTGTAAATTTGGAGTCACGTTTTCTGTATATTTTCGCACCGCATCCCTTGCAGGTAAAAACATATTTGATAGCCATTGGCTTGCTCTTATAATCTTCCACACCTTTTTCGCTTCCCTTGGTTATGCGCTTTATATTGTATCCGTAGGTGCGGTTCATTATATCGGCATAGTGCTTCCAGCTTCCCGAGTGCTTCATACTGTCCTTGCAGGTATGAAGAATCTCATGGATCATTGTCTCAAGCACAGCCTTTTCAGGTATCCTGTCATCAGTGAGGAGCGTAGATGAAATCTGAATTGCATAGGTTCCGTCAATGTTCTTTTTGCATTGTCCCCACCTGGTCTTTGCTCTTTTGTTTATCTCCCAGGATACTATGTTACCTATCTGAATTCCTGCATTTTTAATATCATTAAGACTCTTTTCTTTTAATGCTTCAAAATCTTTCATGAGTTACTTTTTTCTTTCTTTTTATCTCTATCAATAATGGACGCATTATCATTTCGTTTCCAATGCTGTCCCTTTAGATCTGGCAATTCTTGCAAGGTCCTCATATTCTTTTTTTTCACGCATTACGCCATATCCGCTGACTTCCTTCACACGGATTTCCCCATCAGGAGTATTTACCACTTTTTCTTCGCGGTGCAGAATGTAGCGCTTACAAAGATTTTCACGAATCCCGATTGTGGTTGTGTATTTAAAAATCTTTCTTACAAATTCCTGCTTTTGATTTTCCTTACACAGAACCGTAAGCATGGTTCCGGGGCGGTTTTTCTTCATTCCGATTGGAGTTGTGAAAACATCAAGCGCTCCCTCTTCCATCAGGCGCTCTGTTGCAAAACCAATGGCTTCAGGTGTCATGTCATCGAGATTGCATACAAGCTCTGATATTACGTCCGTCATCTCATCTGAAGCTTCATCGTCGCAGTTCCCAAGCATAGTTCTCACACAGTTCGCCTGGGCGAAATCCTTTTTACCCATTCCATAACCAATCTTTTCCACACTCATAACAGGCTGACTTCCAAATCCGTCAGCAAAATATTTAATGAGTGCCGCGCCTGTCGGAGTACAAAGTTCTCCCTTTACATCTCCGCTGTAGCTTGGGATTCCGTTAAGCAGAAGCGCTGTTGCAGGTGCCGGAACAGGAAGAATTCCATGTGCACATTTTACCTGACCGCTGCCCACATGTATAGGTGATGCTATTACCTTTTTGGGTGCAAGCTCGTGCATAATGAGACATGCTGCTGCAATATCAGCGATCGCATCCATCGTTCCCACTTCATGAAAATGTACTTCGGTAACCTCACGGCCATGAACCTTACTCTCTGCTTCAGCTATAAGCTTGTATACGTTCATGATATCAGACTTAACTGATTCAGGTATATTGAGTTTCCTTACAATATCCTCTATGTCCGATAAATGTCTGTGATGATGTGAGTGGGTATGGGTATGGTCATGATCGTGCTCATGGCTGTGCTCGTGATTATGTTCATGCTCATGATTATGCTTGTGCTCATGGCTGTGTTCATACTCATGGCTGTGCTCGTGATCGACATCCTCACTTACTTCTTCCTCGCCATTTACTTTTACAGCAAGATGGCTTCCCACAATACCGCATTTTTCACTCTTTTCCAACGAAAATGTAACTCCGGGAATCTCCATTTCCGAAAGCATATTCATCATCTCTTCGCGATTGTCGCACAGCTCAAGAAGCGCTGCAGATAACATATCTCCTGCAACTCCCATTTTACATTCTATGTATAAAGTTTTCATGCTATTTCCTTTCTCTCACTTATCGGAATATATTTTTTTCTTCTGCTGATGCCCAACCATCGTAATAAGCAGACTCTCGGGAATAAAATGCTGAAAAGCTATAGCCAGCTTCATCCTAAGCGTCGGCACAATAACTGTTTTCCTCTTTCTCATTCCTTGAAGACACTCGGAGACGCACTTCCTGGCAGATATTCCCTTTAATGCAAATATCACATCAGCGTTGCTGTTAAATTCAGTATCCACAGGTCCGGGACACAGACAGCAGACATACAGGTTACTGCCCTGCTCTTTCAGCTCTCTGGCCACTGCCTTGGTAAGGGATACAACATAAGCTTTGGAGGCATAGTATGTAGCCATGTAGGGACCTGCAGGCAGAAGTCCTGCTGAGGACGCCACGTTGAGAATCGTTCCCTTCCCCTGCTTTTTCATTTTCATAAGGACACCTTTAAACAGTATATGCATCGCAATATCATTGACGCGGATCATTGAAATTTCCTTATCCACATCTGTTTCAAAAAAATTCCCCGCTGTGCCAAATCCTGCATTATTTATGAAAACATCTATGTGTTCATCTTCAATTTCTTTCAGGAGCTTTTTGCACTGCTCTTCCTCTGATAAATCCGTCGTAATTATTCTGCATTTTTCACCCAGCGTTTTCTGCATGGCAAGAAGCCTGTCATAGCGACGACCTGTTAATATCAATCTGTATCCTTTTGATGCAAAGGCCTTAGCGAATTCATTTCCGATTCCTGAGGTTGCTCCGGTAATAAAAACAGTTTTCATGATGGGTTCTCCACTCGATCTCTCTTCTTTCAATTTTACCAAATTAAAATTGAAAAAGCTTATTTCTGATATTATATCATTGAAGTAATTAATATACTTGTTTAGAATGAGTTATAATTACAAAAAAATAGTTTTACAGAGGAAAAAATCATGTTTATATGGTTATTACTTTTGATATTGGCGCTGTCACTCGTATCAGTCGGCGCGATATATATGACAGTACAGGTTTCGAAATTCAGCATAATGAGGCGGTTAAAAGAGAAAAACCGCTTCCTGGGGTATATTTTTTCATTTCTTATAATTGCCGTATGCTTTGCAGCAGTATGCTTTTTTATGTCAGTTGTTGACGCTGTTGTGGTGTTATTAAGCACCCTTATGTTCTTTTTGCTATTTGGAATTATCGGCAGGATTATTGGAAAAATCAGACATAAGGACTACAAGAATTTTAACGGCAAAAATCTCATCGGTGCGCTCGCTCTCATTGCTTCTGTGATATATCTTTGTATCTCTTATTATCTCTGCGTCAATATATGGCAGACAAGGTACGACCTGCACACGGATAAGGATCCCGGTTCACTGAAAATCGCCATGTTCGCGGATTCCCACGTAGGAACCACCTTTGATGGTGATGGTTTTTATGAAAAAATGAAGATGATCGAACAGGAAAATCCCGATATTCTGTTGATTCCGGGAGATATGGTCGATGACTGGACCACTAAGGAAAACATGATAAAATCCTGTGAAGCACTGGGCAAACTTAATATAAAATACGGTGTCTACTTTTCATTTGGAAATCATGATGAGGGCTATTACGAAGGCCGAAACTTTTCAGGAACAGATCTTAGAAATGCCCTGAAGGAAAACGGCGTTCACATCCTTGAGGATGAGTATGAGCTCATTGATAACAGATTCTATATCGTAGGAAGGCGCGACAAAAGTATGGGGTCAAGACAATCCATGGAGGAACTCCTGTCAGATCTTGACACCTCTAAATATATTGTCGTACTTGATCATCAGCCTGCTGACTACGATGCTGAGGCAGCAGCCGGCGCTGACCTTGTAGTATCCGGTCACACCCACGGCGGACAGCTGATTCCCCTCACCTACCTGGGGGAATGGTCTGGCGTCAATGACGCAACCTATGGCCATAAGAAGATTAACGGAACCGATTTTATAGTAACCTCCGGCATCTCCGACTGGGCAATCAAATTTAAATCCGGCACCAAATCAGAATATGTAATCATTACTGTAAACTCTGATCCAGGCTAATAATCAAACTTCATAATCAGGGTGTTTACGCCGGCATTGTTGTAATAATCAATCTGCGTCGCTCTCTTACTGACAAGTCGAAGACCGATATTTTTAAAGGGATCGTCAATATTGATAAGATCAACGTATTTTTTCGGATTGAATTCCTTACAGTTGTCTCTTATCCTGACCGTCAGCTTATCCTTTAAAACAAGCCTGATATCAACCGAATAGTTTTTGTTCTTACCACCATGCTGCAGAATATTATAGGCCATCTCTTCTATACAAAGCCCGACATTATAAGCTATTTTATGAGACGCCCCTTTTTCCTCACAAAAAATAATCATTTTATCGCTAAAGCCAACGATTTCATCAACATTCTTAATGGAGCACTCCACTACCTCCATACCTTCACATCCAAATTCATCAGGAAGCTTAAGTATGGCAGGGAGTGATAAATCAAAGCTCTTTTTCCACAATAATACAGATATCAGTATGACGATAATACACGCTATATCAACTACCGTGTTAGACAGCCATGCCGCTGTTATCCCCAGAACCGGAACTGTAATAAGCGTTACTATACCTACCGATGCCACTTCTGATACAGATATAATATTAAGAAGTTCCATTTTCCCCTGAGTCTGATATGACTTAAGCAAAATATTTAAATACAAATTTGGAATCAGGAAGGTAAATGCCAGAACAAACATCCATCTTGACATCTCCTGCATTTCCAAACTTCCAGGAAAGAAAAGAGCTGAAAGCGGTCCTGATAATAGTGCCATCGCCAGGACAGTGGCAGTACAGCTTATCCCACCAACGATCATAGCTATCTTTGAAACCTCAAGATAGCTTTCCCTGTCCTCTTCTCCATAGTAAAGGCTGGCAAAGGATGCATAGGTATTGTAGCAGCCTCCTACAACCGCACCTACAATTCCGCACACGGAACACATTACATTTGCCACAGCAACTCCATCATTCCCTGTATAATTCTTGAGAGCATAGTTAAAGGAATAATTCTTTATTATGAGTCCTATTGAAAACATAAGGGAAGGAACGCCTCTGTAACAGGCAGCCAATACAAGTCTCAAGTTGAATCCTGCAGCAAATCTTAATGCATAAATCTTGTCTTTGTTCAGGAATCCAGGCAAAAGAACCAAAAATGATGCTATGCTACTTAACGTAGATGCAAGTCCTATGCCTAATAGTCCCAAAGGCCCGATAAGAGTCATATCACCAATAATATTGCCGCAAATCATAACTGCGGTACTGAGATAAGATCTCTTCAGATCATTATTAAATGACGTCAGGGACATAAGCATCGCAGCGAGTCCCTGAGGCACCATTCCAACGAAATATCCCGTTATATACTGCATCAAAAGTGTGTGCGCATCACCATCAGCGCCAAGCAGTGTAGCAAGAGGACTTCTGAATAAAAAACACAACATCGAAAAAATCCACGTTACTACAATTATGGACATAAAAGTACTTAAAAACAGCTGATCTACACGATCATTGTCGCCACTGCCTACATAATTGGCGCATAACATCTGAGTTCCAATTATAACAACACTCGTAAGACCTACCGCAACAACTACAGGTGAGAAGAAACCTACTGCAGCCAGCGCCTCTTTTCCCATAAACTGTCCAATAAAAAGATTATCTATAAAACCACAGGCGCAGGTAGCGACAAGGACAAAGACATTACTGATCATGAGTCTTAAAAAAGAACCCAAAATAAGTTTTTTTCTTGCCAGGTTATAACTTGCATACTTCTCATCTGCCATAGCCAACCCACCTCAATTCACAGGTTTTTGTGCACATTTTTGCACAAGAAATCTTACAATTGTTTTGTTGCATGGAACCCCGTCTATAATTATAAATCACAATAGTAAAATCCCTATAATGACAGAATTAAGATGATATAAAAAGTCATTTGGTATGCTTTTCAAACCAGTCGGTTATTTCCTTAAGCCTTCTGATTCTGTGCATGGGTTTTCCCGATCTTGAAAGCTCGTGATTTTCACCGTGGAAAACAATCATTCTGGTTTCGACACCTCTCACGGTCATCGCCTGCATCATCTGCATTGCCTCAGGAAGCGGACATCTGTAGTCCTCATCACTGTGCAGGAAAAGCGTGGGAGTTTTAGCATTGTCGACATATTTTAGTGGGGAGTGATCCCACATTGCATCGTGGTTTAACGTCTTATAAAAATCGTCATAATCCACTCCGTTCTGGTCAGGTCCAAAATAGGGTCCGATATCGCTGATGTAAGTCATTGAAAGCCAGTTGGAAATCGATCTCTGGCTGGCAGCGCAACAGAATCTGTCTGTATGAGTGACAACCCAGTTGGTCATGAAACCACCGTATGATCCGCCTGTCTCACAGATTCTGTTTTCATCAATTGAGGGATACTTTTCAAGTACAGCATCCACAAAAGCCATCAGATTTTTATAATCAGTTCCGCCATAGTCTCCGCGAATATCCGCAAAGTCATCTCCTCTGCCGTCGCTTCCCTTTATATTTGTAAACATAACAACAAAGCCCCTTGCAGCCCATACCTGCATCTCATGGAAAAAGCTGTTGCAGTATACACATCTGGGTCCGCCATGGATGTCGAGAACCGCCGGGTATTTTTTGGAAGCATCATAGTTCTCGGGAAGAAGCACCCAACCGTGAAGCTCCAGACCTTCTGATTTATAATCTATCCTCTCAGGCTCAGCAATATACAGATCTTTTAGATGTTCCGTGTTGTGAGATGAAATCTGTGTCAGAACGTCCCTGTTATCAGCAGGAGTATAGTGCTCCTGGTCCTTAATCTCAGATGTCTTTAAATTCTTTTTGGCAATTGTGTAAATCTCAGGCAGATGATTTTTGTCTGAATAGCTAAGGACAAAGTTCTCATCTATTATGTCAAAGAAATAGATATCACCTGAAAGATCAAGAACGACCTGTTTATTACCTGTAGCGAGCTCGATTCTTTCTATCGCTGTGTGATCCTCAATTGTGGCAAGAGTGTACAGCACCATTTTGCCATCTTCCTGCAGGAGCTTAGCCTGCTTACCACCACCGATTGCCATATCACCAACTATGCTGTTCCCAATTGAATGTGTAGGTTTATAGGCGTCAATCTTCACAATCTCATTATCCTTTACAGCATAAAGATTTGTGGACTGATTTATTCCGTAGTCTTTGTAATCTGATGCAAAAACATATGCTTCGCCATCCTTAACCTCAAACTGTTCAATTCCAATGTTGTGGCGATTGTATACTTCGGTAAGTTTTTCTGTTTTTGTGTCATAACAGAATAAGTCATTGTAGAATTCCGGTATTTTTGTTGCCTTTTCTCCGGTGAAATATATCCTGTCTCCGTCTATTTTGAAGTCGTTAACATTGAAGTCTGGAGCTGTTATGCGGATTAATTCAAATGCATTCTCTTTCTTCATGTTATCCGTTAAGGACTCGGATTCTTTGCATTCATTGATGCTTTCTGTTTCTTCCGACTTGGGTCCTTTCTCAATGGAGTTGCCTTTTCTGCGCATTATAAAAAGCGCGTTTCGTTTCCCTTCGCTGACGCCTTTTCCATTGAACCAGTAAGGAACTTCAGTGAAAACATCATAGTCTTCCTCAAGATTCTTTTTCTTATCTTCGCTCTTCTTTTTCCTTGTATCTGCATCATCAAGATAGGCATCCGGATCCTTTTCTTCAATCTGTGCTGTGAATGCATAGAGCCCCTCTGATATTTTCTTTATATCTCCCGGTGCTACAGGAAGCTTTGCCCAGAGCTTAGCCTCACCGCCATCTATGGAAATCATGTAAAGCTCAGCGTCCTCAGACTTTTCATCCCCGGGCTTTTTTCTGCTTATTATGAGCTCAGAATCGCTATTCCAGAAGGATATTGATGCATCTATAGTTGCTGTAAGCTGAAAAGGCCTGCCATTTTTCACAGCCCACACATCTCTCCTGTAGATGTTCTTATCAGCATCTGCATATGCCACATTGTAAACATATGCCGTGCCACCAGGGTTATATAGCAGATTCTCAAGGTAGCGGTATTTCAGGATATCTTCGATCTCAACTCTTTTCATTACAGTTCTCCTCTTATTGCGAATATTTTTAAATAATACATAAGTCTATTTTCATGCATGATCAGCTTATTGTTTTTTCAGAAAACGATAAGCGTATTGGGCCAGGCTCACACTTACGAGGGAGCGTGTCCTGCGTGGGCGTATCCTGCGGAACGCAGGAAATCATGCTCAAGCCTGTACATTTTAAAATGATACCACAGTATTCACGCTATGACATACGCGAAATTTGCCGTTTTCCTAGCTATGATTGCACAACTAATACCCTGATTTTATCTTGTATTGTTGTTTGCAGGGTTAGGTCTTTACAACAAGTACCCTGAATCCAGCATGATTTGTTGTTTTCTGGGTAATTGCAGTACAACTAATACCCTGATTATGTCTCGTTTTGTTGTTTGCAGGGCAGAGCAATACAACTAATGCACTGATTCCAACATGATGAATTGTTGTACTCTGGATAATATTCCCTAAATTTGACCATTATAAAAGGGCTGACAAGCAGCCCTTCTACACAAAATCAATACATTTCTGCGTGTTTGATACAAACCTCGGCAATAGCCATACTCATTGAGAAAAATCCCATAACAATCATCATGAAGGCTCCAGCTTTATCGTAAACAAATTTCTGTTTTAATCCGCTGGCAAGAAGAACTTCAACTCCAAGTGATATCAGAATCAATGGCCAGGCAGCCACTATGCTTTCATAAGTAAACATCCCAAAAGTAGTATGTAGTAAAAACGCGGTTCCGAATCCTATGAAACAAAGTCCAGTAGTAATTGTTCCAACGCGGTGAGTCATAATTTGAGTTTTTTCATGCATTTTTCTCTCCTTTCTCCAGGTTATTGTCCGTAGCCACAAAAGGAGCAGGTGTATTAATATTTGTAGTTGTTAATGGAGCAGCTGAATTATTCTCTGTCGCTGTAAATGACGCAGGTGCATTTTTTTCTGCTTCCGTAAATGGTGTAGAACCATTAGTATTCATACCATAAGCCATATCATATGAAGACTTCTCATCGATATACAGATTCTTCTTTTTTCCGCGAATGAGCTTAACTCCAACAGCAATAATAACGATTGCCACAACAAGTCTTGGAAGTGAATAGATAAAACCATCCACAGCATCATAGATAAACTGCATTCCTGTTAAATCAGCAAAAGCTCTTAATCCGTCCATGATAGGATCCGTGATCAGGTTCCACAGCATGGAAACTCCTGCAATAATCAGTGCCCATGCACCTATCTTCTTTGCTGTCTCTGATTTAATGTTGATCTCTTTTCCATCAAGAAGTTCATTCCAGAAGTAATCGTCCTGCAATCCCGCAAATACCTCAGGTCTGCAGGTTGCAATATTTCTTGCATGAAAAAAGCTATAGAAATACAACACAATCGGTATCATCATAAACGCATCACTAAGTCCAAGAAATCCGATTATTCCAATCATTCCAAAGAAGCCAAGCATAAGACTTGCTCCCATTTTCATAAAGCCCATATACATCTCTGCAGCACCGGGCAGAAATGAAAATATAAAATTAAAAAATCCTCTCTTCTGTGCTTTCATATCAAATCTCCTTATCTTTTATCTGCCGATTGTCTCACTTATTAAGTGATTTCCCAGCATTTCCGAAACATAACTTGTAGTTTCTCTGGTGGTTGTTTTTCTTGCCTCAGCCTGCTCCTTCATAGCTGTAAAACCTTCACTTGCCGTTATAAACGGAGCTACCACCAAAAATAGAATCGCAGCAGCCATGGCCATGCACACCTGAAATTTGAATCTTGAATACTCTTTCTTTTTCTCTTCAAATGAAACTATTTCAACTTTGTTATTTTTCTCAAGTCTTTTTAAGACCTCTGCTTCAAAGCTTATGGGTGCTTCAAGCAGTCCTGACTGTTCTGTTGATTCTATCAGGCTATTTAGTTCTTCATCGCTTAAATATTTAAAATCGTCATTCATGCTTCAAGCCACTCCTTTCTACAGGTTTTCTTCAGCATTTCTTTTGCCCTGAAGATTCTTGTCTGTATGGTTTTAAGGTTGTCACCTTTTTCTTCTGCAATCTCTTTTGCTGTCCGCCCTCTTATAAAATGCTGCAGCGCTATGTCACTATAGGCTTCCGGAAGCTCTTCGCAGCATCTTGTGAAGGTGTTCATAATATCTTCTGTTTCATAAATATCCGCCGGATTATTACTTGTGCTGCTCATTGCTGCCGAAATGCTTTCCGCCTGAGCAGGCATCTCATCTTCTGCTGTAGGTACCGTCTTTGCAGCTGCGCTCCGTAGATAATCCGTGCACTTATTTGCAGCGATCCTGCAAAGCCAGGCCTTTTCATTTTTTCCGTCAAACTGATCAATGTGCATATATGCTGAGAGGAAGGTCTCCTGAGCAATGTCCTCCGCGGTAAAATAGTCACCGGTCATCCTCAGGCAGATGGAAAAAATGAGGTTTTTGTACTCACCCATCCAGCGTATTAAGTTTTCTTTCGCCTCTATCTTCTCCACCTCCCTTCTTATTTCCTTAATTTTTTTGCTCTCATTACTTATAACGAGTGTAGCATAAAAAAATCTTCAGATTTTTTTTATTTTTTTGTATGTACATTCCTTCAGCGTAAAAAAAGAAGAACCTTGCCGGGCAAGGCTCCTCTTCCTTCTTTATGAATATTAAAATGTCACGCTACGTTGTGTTCCAATGTATAGATTTCCTCAAGTACTTCCTCAATTTTTTCAAAAAGTTTCTTCATATTCTGAGTCCTCCTTCTAAAAAATGCTGTGCTTTTATTATCTGTTTCTATTGTATTGTACTTTTCCAGTAAATCTGTAATCTGTTTCCTGTCTCTGATATAAAGATAACACCTTGAAGAGCTATTGTATAATACATATAATAATAGATATATTATACCTTTAAAGTATATCTAATAACTGCTTATTCAGGCAGAGTTGTAGCCGGATCGCTTACAAGGAGGTTGTATGGAACTTCGCCACATCAGATATTTTCTCACAATCGCAGAGGAAGGCAGTTTCACCAGAGCTGCAGAAAAATTATGTATAGCACAGCCGCCACTAAGCCGTCAGATACGAGACTTGGAGGAAGAGCTGGGAACACAGCTTTTTGAGAGAAAAGCAAGAGGGCTTGCACTTACTGATGCCGGGGAACGCTTCATGCAGTATGCAAGACGTATCAAGCAATTGTCGGATCAATCCATCGAAGACTTACACACAATGCAGGATGGCCTGACAGGCAGACTATACCTTGCAACGGTCGAGGGACAGGCGCCCGCTCTTTTTGCAAACTGGATATACAATTTTAAAAAGAAATATCCCCTCGTTGAATACGAGGTCTGGAATGGAAATTCAGATGATGTAATAAAAAGAGTACATTCCGGATTAAATGAAGTCGGCGTCATAACTTTGCCCTATGATGAAGAAGGCCTGGACGGAAAACTTATAAGCAAAGAACCCTGGGTTGCGATTATTCCTAAGGGACATCCTCTTTCAAAAGGAAAGGGTAACAGTATCGAGCTGAAGAAGCTTGCACCATACGAGCTTATCATCCCATCCCGAAGATCACGAAGAAAGGAAATCGAAAACTGGTTTGCTCCTCTTGGCCTCCAGCCAAAAATAATCTGCCGGATAGCGCACATGCTAAATGCATATGAGCTGACTGCTGCCGGAGTAGGCATAGCAATCTATCCGGCATCAGCAGGAAAATACGTGGGAGATGATGTTGTTATCAAACGAATAAAAAATCCTGATGTATCAGCAAGCTACGCTCTTGTAAAAAGCGCAGACCGCGATCTGTCCAAAGTTGCTGAGGCTTTCTGGGAGATGGTGAATGCAGAATTAATCAGACAGTAACCACGAAAATCCCTTCGCCATACGCAAATCAGGTTCCCTGAAATGATTACCCTGATTCCATTCAAGGATGCAATCTTTGCCCTGTGCTTTTAACAAATCCTGCATATTGCGAATCCTGTCTCCCACAGTAGACATCACAGGATTCCTGGTCTTTTCCTCCTTATCCCCAAGGCTGAGATATATCTTGTCTGATTTAGTCTCATTATTCTTCATATAATCAATGAAACCAGGAAACCATGCAGAAGGGGACGCTGCAGCCGCCCCGCTAAAAACATCTGTCCGATATATCGCCCACAAAGAAAATAATCCTGCAAGTGAATATCCACCAATATAGAAAACTTTATCGTTATTTCTATGTATAGGAGTATCCGTATATATATTTGTGTCGGTGCTCACATTTGTGTTTGAGCGAGCTATTATAAAATTTGTTTCTTTGTTGATTTCTGCTATATAATCTAAAATCTCATCAAGTGTCTTTTCTGCTCCCTCGTCAAAATCCTCATCTCCGAATACAGCAGGTGCCTTCCATGGTGACAATTCACTATTCCAGTCATTGACTTTGAATGCTATTAACCGGAAATCCATATTCCCTGATATTTTCTGTATCTGGGCTACTTCCTTTTCAACCCCTGCAAGATCATGCTCACCGACCACTTGAATAAAAACAGTTGAAGCTTCGGGATTGCCAAACTCATACTTTTCCATAGACAGCCTTTCTTATAGTTTTATACTTTGCTTCTTTTTTTGTTTGTTAGTTTCTTTTTTGATTTCTTTTTACTGTTTTTTTGACTTCCTTTTGCTAATTTCTTTTACTATTATAGTAACTTCGGATAAATGATTTATCCATAGCTTGGTCGCGTCTTTCCTTTCCGGTTTAGTATGATTATCCACGCACTTCAGTCATTATTTCATATTTCGCATACAGTGACGCAATCAATATTTTAGTAGTAGACCAGCACATCCATTTTTGCACTTTTAGACTGACACATTTTAGCTTTCGAACAATATGTCTCCTGCATGAGTTCAGTCTACTCGCGGACAATTCTGAATATAGACTTAAGCAAAAAATAGCTGTTATTCCAACTCTGAGATTCTGCCGCCTATTGACGTAAATGTACATCGCTGGAAATATTTATATTCCTAACATTTTACGTCTATTCGGACTGATATTATCTCATTGGTATATTGCTCATATTTTACGGTAGACCCATATCTATTTTTCCGCTTCCATTGACTGAATTTCCTCGGCTTGCGGAAACACACTTCCTCAATGAATTACGTCTATTCGCGAACAAATCAGCTCTTAGGAATAACAGCCATTTTGGGGTTAACCCAATTTTCTCAAATAAGCTCTTTCTGACGTAATAGTCTCTTCCCCAAATATAGATAATTGTTCATTCTCAATACAACCAGAATCTATAATTACTTGTTTTTAAAAAGCAGGAATTATATTCAAAGTATCTTAGTATTCAAAATTCATCTACAATGATATAAAAAGCAGGCAAACAAAAATCCACGGAACTCCCTATTTGAGAATTCCGTGGATAAATCTACTCTGTAAACGATATATCCACCTTGCCACTGGTAAGATCAACCTTTATTTTCTTATCCCTGCCAGCATCACTCTTAAACTTTCTGTCAACCTTGCTGCCATCTAAAACAATAGAACCTGATGTGGATTCCAGCTTGTAATCATAATCATCCTTATTACCAAGGAGATTCATACTGACTGTTCCTGACATAATATCAAGATCAACCTCATCAGCAGACATCCTGTCAAAGGTAATCATTCCGCTTGTCAGGTCTGCATCCAGCTCATTTGCTTTGCAATCTGTGGCATTAAAGGAACCTGAAGTGAGGTCAACATTAAGCTTTTCAACAATCACATTGCTAAGATCAATTTTACCTGAAGCAGCGCTGACCTTAAGCTCCTTACTCTCGACATCACAGGCAGCTGCGCGTCCTGAAGCAATGCTTACTTTTCCTTTTATATCAACACCATCGACATTGATGCTTCCTGAAGCAGCCTCCAGCTCAGCATCTATTACACCCGCATTCTCCGGAACAATAATTTTGTAATACTGATTCTTTGTCACTGATGAAAAGTTGAAACTAAATGAACTGCCTGAAGGCTGCTTAACTGTCAGCTTGTCGCCACTCTCGCTAACCCTCGGAATATTTTTTTCAGTAACCTGATACTCAAGCTTATATCCATCACCCTTCTCAAGATAAAAATTTAAGGAAGCTATATCAACATCAAGCTCATCAAACTTAGATAAATCCATGCTTCCTGTTATAAGATCCTTACTTCCCACTTCGTCCTCTCCTCCAATTTCCGTAGCCGGTTTTGCAGCCATTCTATTCTGCGTGGCAAGTACAACAAATCCAAACGCAGACATCCCCAATGCAACTAATAGAATCACTTTACTATTCATAACATGTCTCCTATCACTCGACCTAAAGGGTAATGCTTGTTGTAAATTCCTTAGGTCCTATTAGTTTTCATAAACTTCTTTCTTCTATTAGACTACATTTCCTAACTGCAAAGCAACACGGAATACACTGATTTAGGTATTTTTTACACAGCTTTTGTGGTCACTTACGTCATTCTATGTTGCTATTTCATGCAACTCCGGAAATAAGCTGTGCTGTATATAGGTGGTAGTAGTCGCCCTTTTTCGCCATAAGTTCCTCGTGTGTTCCGCACTCAGTGATGCCTCCATCATTTATGTACATGATCTTGTCACAGCCTGTAATCGTCGATAGTCTGTGGGCGATGATAAAGCTTGTTCTTCCTGAGAGCATGGCATTTAATCCGCGCTGCAGATCCTTCTCAGTCTGAACATCAATACTTGAAGTCGCCTCGTCGAGAACCATAATCCTTGGATCTGAAATAAGCGTCCTTGCAAAGGATATGAGCTGCTTTTGTCCCTGTGAAAGAAGAGCACCTCTCTCCTTGACTTCTGTAAGATAGCCCTTGCCAAGACCTGTTATGAACTCGTCAGCGCAGACGGTTTTTGATACATTCCTGACCTCTTCATCTGTCGCATTAAGCTTTCCATAGCGGATATTGTCCTCGATTGTTCCTGAAAAAATAAAGCTGTCCTGAAGCATTATTCCCATCTGCTCACGAAGCGACTTAAGGGTCACTTTTGAAATATCCTGCCCATCAATCAGAATCCTTCCGCTATCCACATTGTAGAATCTTGAAACAAGGCTCACTATCGTACTCTTTCCGGCACCGGTAGGTCCGACAAGTGCAACAGATTCACCAGGTTCAACAGTAAAGGACACATTATGCAAAACTTCCTTTCCCTTTTCATAGGAGAAGGATACATTCTGAAATTCGACCTTACCCTCCACTGGCTTCATAACAGCAGCACCGGGCTCATCCGTTACAGTAACAGGTTCGTCCATGGTTTCAAAAATTCTTTCAAGATAAGCGATGTTGTTTATAAATCCATTAAAAATATTTCCAAGGTTCATGATGGGCTGCCAGAATCTGGATGCATAGCTTGATATGGCCACAATTGTTCCAAGACTCTGGTGACCGTTTGCAAATATCACAATTCCGAAGAAATAGATAGCCGCTCTTACAAAAACAGAAATCGTATCGATTCCAGGCCAAACCAGCGTACTGTAGAATATCGCCTTCATCCATGTCTTTCTGCAATCATCGGATAATGTCTTAAAAATCCTGGCGTTTTCATCCTCTCTGGCAAATATCTGTGTGATCCTTGCACCTACTATATTCTCCTGAAGATAAGCATTCAGGTTGGAATTTTTATTGGACACCATTTGCCACGCGCGGCGCTGCCTGTTCTTAATCCAGAACATGAAAACCATGAGAACAGGCACTCCTGCCAGCACCACCAGGCTCAGCTGCACATCCACCAGAAACATGAAAATCACAATAAAAATCAAATTCAGAAATTCCAGTACAATGTTTATGAGTCCGTTACTTAGCATATCCGAAACGGAATTAACATAATTGACCACCCTTACAAGGATTTTTCCATGGGGTCTGTCATCATAGTACTGAAAAGGCAGTGCCTGCAGATGCGTAAATAAATCGTTTCTTATCTGATAAATAATATCCTGGCTCACGTTCACCATTATTTTTGATCTTATCAGTGAAAACAGCGTGCTAAGGCCATAAAGTACTGCTGAAAAAATCACCAGCCTAAACAGCATCATCCTGTTACTGTCAGGTATCGCTTCGTCCAAAGCCATACGCACAATTACCGGGTTTACCAGCGCGGTGATTCCTGCTATAGCAGACAGAACCAGCGCAATTATCATAGCTCCAATATGTTTTTTAATATATCCGGAAGCCCTTAAGAGATGTTTTATATCAAAAGGCTCTTCCAAAAGTTCATCCTGTTTATATGTATTTCTGGCCATTTTTTCATGCTCCCATCTGAAGTTTTACAAGTTCTGCGTAATATCCGCCCTGTTTGATAAGCTCCTCATGCGTTCCGCGCTCAGTTATCTCACCATGCTGCATGATAAGAATCTGATCAGCATCCTTGGTGGTGGAAATTCTCTGGGCAATTATTATTTTTGTGCACTTAAAATCAAGATCTCTTAAGCTGTCCTGAATAGCCTTCTCTGTTTCAAGGTCGACAGCGGAGGTCGTATCATCAAGAATCAAAATAGAAGGTCTTACAGCCAGTGCTCTTGCAAGAGATATTCTCTGCTTTTGTCCACCTGACAAACCAACGCCTCTCTCGCCTACGATAGTCTCATAGCCTTCCGGCATCTTAGCTATAAAATCAGAAGCCTGCGAGTACTTTGCATATTTCATGACGTCCTCTTTGCTTAGAAGCTGATCACCATATGCTATGTTTCCATCGATGGTATCCGAGTAAAGAAGCACGTCCTGAGTTGCCAGTCCAATATTTCTCCTAAGCTGATGGAGGGCGATATCCTGGACATCAACTCCGTCCACAAGTACTTTTCCCCCTGTCGGTTCATAGAACCTTGGAATAAGGTGAATCAGTGAAGTTTTTCCACAGCCCGTCTCACCCATGATGGCAATGGTCTGTCCCGGCCCAGCCGTAAATGAAATGTGCTTCAAAACCGGGAGCTTCCCGTCAGAATACTGAAAGCTTACATCCCTGAATTCAACCCTGCCATCGAACCTGTTCGGCATAAGAGCTGTGTATTCCTTGTCCACGATCTCAGGTTCAGAATAGTAAATCTCCATGACCTTTACTGATGCTGCTGAGAATCTCTGGAACTCATTCATGACATTTCCCAGCTGTCTCATGGGATTGGCAATAGCCCAGATAAGACCTGAAAATGCAACGTATTCACCCATGGTCATCTGCCCGCCCATAAGGAAAAGTCCACCGATAAGCAGAAGGATAACCGGAAGGAGATTCGCAAAGGTCTCAATTACAGGGAAGTATTTCAGCCATATCATAGCGGTCTTTTTATTGGTATCCCTGTAATCCCTGTTGCACTCATCAAAGGCTTCTATTTCATAGTCCTCCTTTGCGAAAGCCTTAACCACACGGTTTCCGGAGATGTTTTCCTGAGCCATGGTGTTCATCTTCGCAAGCTTTTCCCTGAGGAGCGCATGCATTGGTGCAACCTGGAATTTGAATCTCATTATTATGAAAAAAATAAGTGGAGCTACTGCAAGAAGGCAGAGTGCCATCTTCCAGTTCATGAACATAAAATAGATACCGACAGCGAGAATCAGTGAAAAAGCTTCCACTACCATTCTCACAACCCAGGCGATCATGTGCCTTACAGCATCCAGATCACCTGTGACTCTTGTCATAAGGTCACCGGTTCTGTAGGTGCTGTAGAACTTCATGTCCTGCCTCTGAATTTTGTCGTAAATGAAATTTCTTATCCTGAAAAGGACTCCCTGGGACACTTTTTCATATCCTACGCAGTCCACGTACACGATGATACACCTCAGGATTGTAAAGCCTATCATCATAAAAATAAGTTTGTAGAACTCATCCGGCTGGCTTTTGAAATTAGCCCTCGCCTCCGGTCCGGACAGGAATCTGTCTACTATCTGTGATGAAAAAAATGGAACCGTAAGCTGCATCATGTTGTAGACAAAGGTTCCGGCAACCGACAAAACATAAATTGCCCTGTAACCTTCCATGTTATCCCACAGCCACTGCAGTCTGGTTCTTGGAAATTGCCAGTTTTCGTCTGCTTTTTTCATAATACTCCTCCATACATTTAGAAATGTTAAGGGGTATTAAACCACTACAGTGACTAATGTTCTAATCATTTTTTGTCATAGGACAATCATTTTTTGGAATAATTTCCAGCCTCATCAAGACTAAGTTCAAGGTCCGGCTTCACAGTCTTTTCAAGGCATAATCTCACGTTAGCCATGTCGCTGAAATCAACAAATTTTTCAGCAAGCTCCCGGGTATTCCCGCTCTTAATTTTCCTGTCTACAAGTCTCCCCCGGAGCAGGCTTTCATCTGCTCTGATAGAGATTGTGTAATCGGCTAAATCTCTGAGCTCCCGCCAGCCATCCTCATCGAGGAGCAGATAGTTTCCCTCCAGGATCACAATGTCATTTTCTACTGTGATGGCATTTTCAACAGGGTTGTGCAGATGTCTGTCATAAGTAGGCCAGGGAGTTATTTCTTTTTCGAAAAGCTCCCTGATCCTCTGCTTCAACAGGTCCAGGTCAAAGGTTATCGGAGCACCCTTGATATCGACCATTCTTACTTCCGCTCCATCCCGCATTGTGGTATGTGTCAGCAGATATTCCTGTCTTCTGTGAAAGCCGTCCATGCCGATAGCCTGAAGATCAGTGAATTCATCATGCTCCTCGGAGAGTTTTTGTAAAAAGCTGTTCAGGGTGCTTTTCCCGGCACCAGGAGGCGCCGCTAACAATACAAGAATTCTCCTGCCCTTTTCCTTTTGGAGCTGTGTCAGCTTTGAAAGCAGGGGAAGAAAAATATTGTTAACAGCGTCCTTACTGTAGGATGCGTTTACATCTATTCCGTTTATATTTACATGGTAATTAAAATCCATAGCCAGCCTGTTTCCACTTTCAATAATCTTAATCTGTCAGAAATTGTTTCCGTTCCAGCCCCAATCGTCAGAGCCGAAATATCTGATATACATGTGGTCAGGAGCTACCCCAAGAATATCCCCGTAAATTGATGTGAGTTCCTTTGTCATTTTTCCATAGGTGTCAGGAGACGCATTTCCATAAATCTTCACTTCAATGAAGGCTGTAGGCTGGGAGTCATCGCCTCTGAAATACATCGGAACTTCTCCCTCGATAGCGAGCATAAGCCAGCTCTCACTTTTCCCGGGGATGATTGAAATTGCCTGTCCAAGGCGCTCCTTCAGCTGTGTTTCCTTTTCCTTTGAGATTGATACGTTGGTCTTTGTTGAAATAAATGGCATAGTTTTTTCCTCCTGTTATTTTTTATGGTTCTTATTTATCAAATGTAAATCTGTCAAAAATAAAGGTTTCTTCTGCATCATCTGAAATGAACTCAAAATATACAGCATGTTTTCCGATGACACCCGTTGTAATCTCAGCGGTAACTTCTGTAGCGTTACCGTCAAATGAAAGCTCCGCAATCTCCCTCCCCTGATAGGAATCGATGCGTACTTTTACTTTAGCTTTCTTTGCTTCTTCAAGAACAACGGTTACTGTTTTCGGAGAGTTTGCACCAAACTGAAGATATCTAAAGCCTACCGTTGTCCCGTCTGTAATTCCAACAACCGGTGTTGATAATTCTTCTTTTTGCTCATAATCCGGTCTGACATAGGCATGCTTTTTACTTCCGAAAATGTGGCACGCATAACCTGCTGAAATCCAGGAATATGCATCCAGTCCGTTTGTATGAGGCCCCTGAGAGGTCATCTCCACAGGCTTTGATGATACAGGCTCGCCGCCAATAAACTTCACATCACCGATATAGAGATTTCCATCCTTTCCCATGGCGACGTCGATTGGCTCAAGCATTGCCTGTCTGGAGTACTCGTTCACCCCCGTCTGGCGATGGTAGAATACATACCATTTTCCATTCACTTCCATGATAGATCCATGGTTATTTCCCCACTGGTATGTCATGGTGCCTTTTCCTTCCGAATCATGAAGTATCTCTCCTCCATTAAAGCTTATGTCTCCGCCATCATGAAAAGGTCCGAAGGGACTGTCGCTGAATCTATAGGATAGAAAGCCGTTATTTTCAGTATAAACACCAAGCTCCGGAACCGGTTTCTCATAGCGCTTGGAATATATGTAGACATATTTTCCCATAACCTTGCGAGGACTCGACGCTTCAAAGAATCCGTCAATCAATGATATATGTCCGTCGTCAACAGGATTCCAGGGACAGGTGGAATGGCCTAAAGGATTCTCTACAAGTGTTCCTTCTTTTATGGTAGCCATATCGTCCTCAAGCTCAGCAATATAGCAGGGTGCTGCGCAGCCTCCCCAGTATGCATATACTCTGTCGTCATCATCTACCAATATTCCCGGATCAAATCCTAGCTTTGTTTCCACAGGATTCTCGAAAGGTCCCCAGGGAATCTTTGAACTTGCAACAACCACAAGACTTCCACAATGCTCTGCAGCGTACATGTAATAGGTGTCGCCTCGTTTTACAACATCCGGTGCATAAAGTACGGAATCATAATGAGTTTCATATGCTACGCCATGACAGGTCCAATCCGTCAGATCGTCAACCGGTGCAGACCATACGACGTAGTTTCGGCCGCAGTACTTATCCTTCTCAATGTCGTGAGATCCGTATACGTATACTCTCTTTTCATTTTCATGCTCAAAAACTCTTGGCTCTCCATCCGGAACATGCTCCCACAGCGGCATGTATGGATTTGCCCCTTTTATAAACCTTTTCATATCAAAGCTCCTCTCGTGATTTGTGGTAGGTCATTTAAATCTTATTTTCTTGCAAATGTGAGGTAAATTCAAGCGGGTAATGGAGTATTTTCTTTTTGATTTGTTGTATGCAGAGTATGGCTTTACAACTAATACTCTGAGTCTTAGGGAATTTGTTGTAATCAGGGTAGGCCCATACAACTACTACCCTGATTTTCTGCCATTTTGTTGTATTCTGGGTATAGCTCGTGCAGCAACTACCCTGATTCTTGAGGTATTTGTTGTGATCAGGGTAGGCCTCTACAACTACTACCCTGATTTTCTGATATTTTGTTGTATTCTGGGCATATACAGTGTAACAACTACCCTGATTCTTCAATGATTTGTTGTATGCAGGGTATATATACTTACATACCTCAGTATACTTAAATCCCTCAGTATACTTAAATCCCTCAGCTTGCGGAAACACTCTTCCTCTATAAATTACGTCTATTCGCGAACAAATCAGCAATATAAACGCATATAATCACAAATAATGGTTAGAGCCTTGCTCAGTCCCTCGTCTATAGTATATTTACAAAAATCAATAAGCAGCTTGATTTTTCGCAATATGACTTTCTTGCGCGGAAAAGCGGAAGTCTAAAGGTATAAAACTGCTTACTCAAAAATTATATTCTACAAAATGAGGTGAACTACATGAAGAAAAAGACCAATATCTACGCTATACTACTATGTTCGTTACTTATGTCTTCAGCATTAGGATGTGGAAAAGCAGCTACTGCAGATGTCACAAGCACTGCTTCAGATGCGATATCTACGGAAACTTCCAATGATAATACTACTGCTGAAACATCTGCCAACGATGTAATGAATGGCACATCTTCCACTGAAAACACTACAGAAGACGTATCCAGGGACGAATCTTCTTCATCTGACTCTTCAGATGAAGTCACCGGAAAAACTGATACGGAAACCGACAAAACATTAGAAGATGAAGATAACCAAGAAAAAGACTCCACACAAGCTAAAGCTCCTGTATCAGACGATGCAATCTTAAAAGATCTCAGCAAGAATTTCTTCACCTTTGGTGTCGGAATAAACGGAAGCACTCTTGAAAATCAGACGCTTAATATTCCTGAATATATGGAGCTTTGCAAGAAACATTTTAACAGCTGCACTATGACAAATCTTATGAAAAGCTGCTACATACTCGATCAGATGGGTTCACAGGAAAACCTGAAAAACGGTAACGAAGAGCCTGCTCTCTCCTTCTATTCAATAGATCCAACTCTTGAGTGGTGTAAGGAAAACGGCATGAAAATGCGCGGACATACTCTTGTGTGGCACACCCAGGCTCCGGAATGGTTTTTCAGAGAGGGCTACACAGAAGATGGCGACTATGTTTCAAAAGAAACTATGCTGCTCAGAATGGAAAGCTACATCAGACAGCTTATGACACATGTTCAGGAAGAGTATCCCGGTGTTGTTTATTGCTGGGATGTTGTCAATGAAGCAGTTGATCCTGACAGTGCCGATCCTGACAGCGATTTCATGTGTAGAACAAAGCTTGAAAACGCAGACAATCCCTGGTATGCGACAATTGGTTCCGATTACGTTGAGATGGCCTTTACTTATGCAAGAAAATATGCTGCGGATGATGTGAAGCTATTCTACAATGACTACAACACTTATCAGGCTCCAAAGACCGATGCTATTTACAAGCTTTGTGAATCTCTGAAAGAAAAAGACCTTATAGACGGTATTGGTATGCAGGGCTACTGGGGAATCTCCTATCCCTCGAATTCTGATATCGGATCGGCTATCAAAAAATTTGCAGAGCTCGGATTAGAGATTCATATAACAGAGCTTTCCGTTGGAGTCGATGCAGAAACCGATGATCAGTTCGAAAAGCAGGCAGACAAATATGGACAGATATTTAAAATGTTCTGTGAGCTTGATACAGACAATGGCGGACCTGCCAATATTACAAATGTGACCGTCTTTGGACTCGTAGATCATTATCGCGAGGGAGATACAACCAATTCCAGACTTTTTGACAAAGACTATAACCCTAAGCCTGCATATGCGAAGATTGTTGAAGCATTGGAAGAATTTAATTAACCGAATATAAATCTCTACAAATATGAAGCGAAGGTGTCCATATGGCACTTTCGCTTTTTTCATCCCCATGGAACTACCTCTTATCGAAAAATAAATAAATTAATTATTTTTTTTTTAATAAAAATCCCTATAGGCTCCGAATATTTAATAGTTTCTTAATCGAGCATCAAAGCCTGTCAGAGTATAATTAAACTATGTAACCACGCAGTATCCGGGCATATTTATCGATTTTATGATTTTCTGAAAAAACAATACTCTATCCCCTTATCCATGTTTCGGATTTTCGAGGGAATGGTGATTGTTATGAAAAATAGTTTATTCAGAAAATTTATGAGGTTTCAGCAATGAATAAAAGAACAGTTTTACTGACAATCGAATCTATTTTGTGCATTATAACTGCCGCAATACTGATCGTGTCTGATTTTTCAATTTACCAGAAAGGTTTGACTGCACGTGTGGAAAATCCCATGGCAGATATATACACTGCAGAAGCAATAGCAGATAAAGCTGTTTTTGTTTTACCTTTATTTGTTCTGATAGTCATTGTAGCCCTACTATGTACCTTCCTCGGTATTTATGATGATACTCAGGACAAGCCGGCAACAGGTATCGATATAGGTAAGAATGTGACTGACACAGGGACGAACAGTTTGATAAACAAAGTCAGACTTGCCGTCCTGGCTTTAGCCATAGCATTCATCATTATCGGTATCTTCAACGGAAGCATGAGTGATGTGCTTATTAAGGCATCTAAAATTTGTACGGAGTGTATAGGCCTTGGATAATAATCAATCTTTAGAAAACGTATCATGGTGGGAAGCGCACAAGCCTACAAAGCGAAGGATCATTCAGCTTTATAGCGCTCTTCTTTATAATGCTCATTTGAAGGGCTTTGCAGAGGGTCAAATTTTCACAGGAAAATCTAAGGCCATCTGTGTTCCCGGATTCAACTGTTATTCATGCCCCGGAGCAATAGGCGCCTGTCCCCTGGGATCAATTCAGAATGCACTTGGGTCTCTTAATAAGCATATCGGATTCTACGTACTTGGAATCATTCTTCTCTATGGCATGCTCCTTGGAAGAACCATCTGTGGATGGATATGTCCACTTGGTATGCTCCAGGAACTGCTACACAAGCTTCCCACTCCCAAATTAAAAAAGAGCCGCTTCACAAGGGCTCTGAGTTATCTCAAATATATAATCATTGTCGTCTTTGTGGTGTCGATTCCCGTCTATTACGGAATCTTCCAGGGAATACCTGTTCCGGGCTTCTGTAAATACATATGCCCCGCAGGAACCTCTGAAGGTGCCATGTTAATGCTTCCCAAAAATCCAAGCTTTCTATCAATACTTGGTCCAATCTTCACCCAGAAATTCATAATCATGGTAATTGTGATACTGGCGTGCATTTTCTGCTACAGATCATTTTGCCGTTTTCTCTGCCCCCTTGGCGCAATCTACGGAATGTTCAACAAGCTTGCAGCCATCGGAGTAAAGGTCGACACGAACCGTTGTAACAACTGCAGCGCCTGCGTAAGATTCTGCAAAATGGATGTTAAAACCGTGGGTGACCATGAGTGTATTCACTGTGCCCAGTGCGTTGCCCGCTGTAACCAGGGTGCGCTTTCCATGAAGGCCGGTAATCTCACACTCATCCAGCCACATAAGGAAGAATTTGTAAATACAGAAGAAGAAAATAAAGTTAAGAAGGCTGCTCCTGTCATAGGCTGCGTAGCAGTTCTTGTTCTCGTGTTTGCAATTATCTGGAGTAACTTCCTTGATCCTTCTCTTAAGACAAAATCGGAAAAAGCTGCTCCTGAAGCTAAGGTTAGCGAGAGCACGTTCTCTGAGGCCAATATGGATGAAAGCACTATACCTGAAACTCAGGTAAATGAAGAATCCACCCCTGAAGCACAGATGAACGAGAGCGCCTCTTCTGAAACTCAAGTCAATGAAGATGCTGCTTCTGAAACTGAGGCCGAAGAAAGTACTGCACCCGAGGGCTATGAAGTAGGACAGCGCCTCAAGACTTTTGAAACCGAATGCTTAGACGGAAGCACCTTTAATCTGGCCGATACCAGAGGCAAGGTAGTATTCATCAACCTGTGGGCAACCTACTGTGGTCCCTGCGTAAAGGAGCTTCCACACTTTAATGAACTCTTCCATAAGCACGAAGGCGACATCGCCATGCTGGCTGTTCATGCCAATCTCACAACCGAAGATGTTGAAGCCTACATCACCGAAAATGGCTGGGATATTCCCTTCGCCATCGATGATGACGACGAAACCTTATTCGGAATAGTAAACGGCTCCAGCGCCCTTCCTCAGACAATAGTCCTTAACAGGAAAGGCGAAGTCATATACAATCAGGTTGGTTCTGTGACACCTGAAGCCCTTGAAATGCTCTTCGAGAAGGCTGCAGCTGCAGATTGAGTTTAAACAAAAAAGGCTGAAACCATGTTAAAATGGCTCCAGCCTTTGTATATTCTATTATTTTATTTTTCAAAATGTAATTTTTCCTGCCTGAAGCACTCGATATGTCCCATATCATTAAAGAGCTCAAGTCTTGGTATGACAAGCTCCCCCTCCCGGCCGGAAAACTCAATGATCGAAACAGAGCATACTCCGTAGGGCATTGATGTCAATACAAAGGGAAACGGAAGGCTGAGAACATGGGAATACATAATCGCACCTGAGCCTCCATGCGCAAACAGTGCTATGGTATCATCGTTTTCTTCCCTGCATTCATATAGTCCGTTTTTTCTTACAAGACCAGAGCCTTTAAGAAATTCGTCGAAGCCCTCAGACACTTTTTTATAGTAGTCCATACAGATATTGTCTTTGAAAAAATGATGTTCATCCCATTTGGATGATCCGACATAATCAGCTGTATCTGTGAGAACCCTGTAGGCAAGAGTCCACGGATGTCCGTCATAGGGGACTTTATCAGCGGTCTCCAAATCCTTGTCTCCCCAGTCTATCTCATGCATGAAATCGAGAATATTTACATCAAGTCCGTGACTCTTTGCGGTGTACGATGCAGTTTCCTTAGCACGCCCCATGGGTGATGAAAATATGCTTTTTATATTTTCATCCTTAAGTCTCATGGCGGCACTTATGGCCTGCTTCTTACCATTTTCGGTAAGACAATCCTTATCATAATCAGGTTCCCCATGTCTTACAAAAATAAGTCTCATTTCGTCTCCTGTGTTCCACTTTAAGCACTTACATCCTCAGTAACTGCAGTCATCGGTATAGGCTCTGAAATTAATACAGGCTCCTCCGCTACCTCTTCCTGGTTAACAGTATCACTATTATTCCATGATACTACTCCGTCCTTTGAAATGAGTTCCATTCCTTCGCGGTAACATCTTATGGCAAATGATGAAGTATATTCTTTATCATTAGCAATTGCCTTAACCTTCTTTGCGATATTTCTGACATCCTTTGCATCGCAGACTACTGCAGGATAATTACCGCTTTTTTCACAGATAAAGCCCTCTGCGAGGAGGGCATTTTTAAATTCTTCCTTTGTCACTTTTTAACTCCCGATACATATAAAAATTTAAGCGCAGCATTCAGTATTTTACAACAACTTCGCAAAAAATTCCAATGATTTTGCAGCCGTTATCAAAACACGTTTTATCATTCGTCAAAAAGCGGCGTTGAGAAATATCTCTCTGCTGTATCGGGCAGAACTGTCACTACAGTTTTACCTTTTCCTAATTTCTTAGCAAGCTTTACTGCAGCCGCTACGTTAGTGCCGCTTGAGATTCCGCACATGATTCCTTCCTCTCTTGCAAGCCTCTGTGCCATTGTTATGGCTTCATCATCCGTAATTATACATATATTACTGTAAATGGACTGATTAAGAATATCCGGAATAATTCCGTCGCCTATTCCCATCTGGAGATGGGTTCCGATATTACCACCTGCAAGTATAGCGGCATTTTCAGGCTCGACAGCCCAAATCTCTATGTCGGGATATTGCGCCTTCAGCACTTCTCCTATTCCCGTGATTGTTCCACCTGTACCTATACCGGAACAAAAGCCGTGTATCGGTCCTTCAACCTGCTCCATTATCTCCAAGGCAGTATGGTGTTTATGAGCCATGGTGTTGTTAGGATTTTCAAACTGCTGAGGTACGAAAACATTTGGATTTTCCTCCCTCATTCTAAGTGCTGTATTAAGGCACTCCTCTATGCACGCTCCAATATCACCATCATCATGTATGAGTACCACTTCCGCACCGTAATGCTTAATTATCTTCCTGCGTTCTTCACTTACTGAATCAGGCATGATTATTACTGTTTTGTAGCCTCTTACTGCTCCTACAAGAGCAAGGCCTATGCCCTGATTTCCACTTGTTGGTTCAACTATTATTGTGTCCTTTTTTATAAGTCCCTGTTTTTCAGCAGCAAGGATCATGTTAAGCGCAGTTCTGGTCTTAATTGATCCGCCTATGTTAATACCCTCGAATTTAACCAGAATTTCAGCGCCATCCTTATCTGCAATTCTGTTAAGTCTTATCATCGGTGTATGACCTACCGCTGCCAACACATTTTCATATACCATATCTAAAAACCTTCTCCTTAACAATATGTTGTGAAAAGCACATTTTTCTCGCCTTCACTCAAACATTTCCCATTGTATCACGTATGACTTCCTGTGTGCAAAATCAGAAAAGTAATGTTTTTCCAAAAAGCAAAACTGACTGAACAGTTTTAGGCCATTCAGTCAGTTTTATTTAATGGAAAATGGTTTTCTTTACATTAAGCAAGTCTTATCTTCTTAAGCTTTCCATTCTTGCCAAAATAATATACGAGTTTGCCGATTTTTACCTTGCCGGTCTTCATAGCACCTGTTGAATCAAAGTAGTAAATCTTACCCTTTATCATTTTGAAGCCTGTAATAATCTTACCCTTGGAATTGGTATAAATCTTCTTACCATTAACCTTGTGGAAGCCCTTCTTGGCAACACCCTTGCTGTTAAAGTAGTATGCCTTGCCGTTAAGATTTATAAGTCCTGTTGCAGTGCTTCCATCAGCAAGTATTGCCTGGTAACGTCCCTTGTTCCTGCCCTTCTTGATCATCTTAATCGTACCGGTTACAACCGTCTGCTCTTCCTTAACTGTGCTGTCATTCTTTACTGTATTATTGTCAGGAGTAGATACTGCAGGAGTTGTCTCCTCGGGAGTTACTACTTCATTTTCTGTGGGCTGTGTCTCAGAGGTAACCCCAGAATTTCCTGAAGGTTTTGTCTCAGGCTTATCCTCCGTATTTCCTGAAGGTTTAGTCTCTGTATTTGCTGAAGGCTTAGTCTCAGGTTTTGTTTCAGGCTTGTCTGATGTGCCCTGTGAAGGAGTTACATTTGTCCCGGGTTCTTCATTTGCAGGATTTTCATTAACAGGTTCTTCGCTTGAAGGTTTCTCAGTAGCCGGTTCTTCACCTGAAGGATTTTCATTACCGGGTTCTTCATCTGAAGGCTTCTCCTGAACTGCTTCGCCGTGCTTTAATTCTTCCTCGTAGAGAGCCTTAATCTCACTGCTGCTTATGGTTCTGTTAAAGATGCTGTAATCATCCACCATGGCATTGGTGTACTCTCCGCCGCCCCAGTTCGCCTTACCGATTTGGACAACACCGGCTTTTCCGAGAATGTCAGTTAGTGAATAGCTGCTCTTTACAACGCTTATAAGCTCACCGTTTACATAGAGCTTAGTCGCATCCTTAAAGAACACAACTGTAACCATCTTCCACTCGTTGCTGTACTTGCCTATGTTTGCAACGTTGTTGGTGCTACGGCCTCCATTATTCTTATATCTCTCAACATGAAGAAGCGTATCATTTGTCAGCGGATCGATAATTCCAAGATAACGCTCATAGTTATTACTGGGTCCCTTGTCATCTTCTGCTGCATAGAAGAGCCACTGTGTCTCGTTCTTAACCTCCGTATTGCTCCAGTAATTAACTGCAAACTCAGGAAGACCCTCGAGAAGTGATGTACCATCTTCCTTTGTAAGTGTGAGGTACTGCTTATTTTTCTTATTGAGCTTTACAGCCTTGCCGCTTCCGCGCTCTACCTCTTCGTAGCCTGACTCTCCCGAAGTTGCAACTGCACCACATCCTGTAAGACCTGTCTCTTCATCATCAAAGCTAAAGTGTGCAATGGTTGCTTCTTCAAGTGAAGTGTCATAGGTCTCATCACTGTCGTCATAAGCCCATTTTTTCTCAAGTGCCTTGTACTCTTCATCAGTAATTCCGATTACTGTTCCGTGTCTCATTGTGGAGGGGAAGGAATATTCATCTTTTCCAAGTCTTTTAAATTCACCACTCCCGATGTCGGATGTAATGCATGGATAATATCCGCCGCCTCCGAAGTTATCGAGAAGCATGCACCACTCATTTTTATCATTGAACTTGAAAATTGTTCCGCCTTCAACCCACTGATTTTCATTAAGGAATGTAGAAGGTATTCTTGTCCACTCTCCTGTAAGCGAGGTTGCAGTTTCAAGTATCTCAAATTTTCCTGATGCCGGATCACCTTCATCTACTGAAGCGTCAGAACCTGCCTCATCCTTGGAGATACGATAATAGGTCTTGGTTCCGTCTGCGTTATCAACAGCGATAACTGAAGTATCAATAACGCTTATGTTTTTTCCATTCTTATTCTTTAAATGAATCCATACCTTAGGTTCTGAGAAAGTATAGAAATCTCTTGTTGTTGCATACCAAACCTTGTGGTAATTATCAATCATTGAAGCCCAGAATACGATGTACTCACCTGTCTCTTCGTCGTAGAATGCCTCAGGAGCCCAGGTGCAGCCTGCTGCCTCATCGGCTACCTTAACCATGCGCTGCTCGCCCCAGTTAACAAGGTCTGTTGACTCCCAAACCATAATAGACTTACTGCCCTTGGTCTGAGCATTGCCCCAGTTACCGTTGCCGTTTATCTTAAGATCTGTGGCAATAAGGTAGAACTTGTCTCCCTCAGGTGCTCTGATTATGAAAGGATCGCGAAGTCCCTTTTCACCAAGTCCGGAAGTTATAACAGGCTCTCCGAGATTGAGTGCTGACCAGTTAAGTCCGTCCTTACTGTCTGCAAAGTATATCTGCTCACCGTTTGCTGAGCTTTCTCCTGTAAAGTATGCAAAGAGGTAATGAGTAAGTTTTTTACTTCCTGCCTTCGCTTTTACTGTAACTTCAATGTCTTTTTCTAAAGTCTCTTCACCAATCTTAAAGGTTGCTGTAAGTGTTACCTTTTCATCATTTTCAGTTCTGTTTACAACACCCTTCCTGATGTTTCCGGCATCCTCATCTGAAATAATTTCAGGTGCGGAGGATTTCCAGGTGATCTCAGAGCCGTTTAGACCTTCCTCGGGAAGTGTGATATTTCCTCTTATGTCATTTGTATTCGGTATTGTAAGTGCTGCTGCATCCGCCTCAAGCTGTTCCATTGCAGATCCGATAGATACGGTCATTTTAAAGGTCTTCTGCTCCTCGGACAGATCTTCCATCTCCAGATTCTCTGTACTTGTGAAAACAGGTCTTCCATCCTCTGCAAATCTAAGAATTGCCATGTGTGCATTTCTGCAGGGATCATATAACGGATCCTCATTTCCCCAGTCACATTCATTGCGATAGCACTTCTCATCACGTGCGTGATAAACAACTATGATGTTGCCGTTCTTATCTGTTGTAAAGCTGTTGTGTCCGGGTCCGTACTGACCAACAAGATCCTCTGTCTGAAGTGCTGCATATCTGCTCTTCTTCCAGCTTATGGGATCCATGAGATCTGAATTTTCATCTGCTGTAAGAAGTCCCATACAGTACTCAGGTCCTGTAGTTGATCCTGAAAATGCCACATAGATTTTTCCGTCCTTCTTAAGAACAGCGGGTCCTTCATTTATTCTCTCATCACCGTTCATCTCCCAGGAGTACACGGGTTCTGAAATCACGATAGGATCTGAAGCAAGCTTCCAAGGCTCATCAGTATTGAGCTCAGCCATTTTTAATACGGAAGCTCCGTTTTTATAAGCCCAGATGACATAGCTCTTGTCACCTGAAGTGAACATTGTCATATCAAGTGTGAAGGCATCGAATGCACCTTCATAACCGCCATCCTTATTGACAAATCTGCCCTTTTCTTCCCACTTGGCAGGGTTTAAAAGGTCGCTTGAATCTGTACAGTGGAGGACGTAAGGCTTGATATCCCATACGTTACTGCTGCAGGTTCCTGCAAAGTACACATACCAGTCGCTGCCAATCTTGTGAAGCTCAGGAGCCCAGATGTGATGACTAAGCTCACCGCCTTCATGTCTGTTCCAGATTGTCACATCCTCTGCCTCTGAAAGACCTGCCAGGGTCGTACTTCTTCTAAGTGCGATTCTGTCATAGCCATGCTCTGCGTCTTTATAAGCAGGCCATGAAGATGTCATGTAATAATAGCCATCTGCTTCGTTGTAGATTACGTACGGATCTGCCTTCTGATTAACAACAGGACTTCCGAAGTATGAAAGCTTACCTGTAAGCTCGTAGTTACCTGCCGTAAGGTCCTTAGTATTGAGGATTCTGTTACCATCCTTGTCATACCAGGAGATGACTGCATCTTCTTTGGTTGTTCCATTGTTGAAGGTGATTTTTGCACCTGTGTTATCAAGAAGTGAATAATCCTGACCGGGTGTGAGGCTTACTTTTTCCTCATAAGTTGCAACAACGTCTGTCGCTCTGATTCCAAGGTCCTTTTCAGGCTCCTTCTCTTCTTCAACCTCTTCACTGCTTTCCTTATACTCTACTGCTTCAACATCTCTGCTCTTGTAAAGTTCGAATATTTCTTCCTCTGTAAGAGCTCTGTTGAAAACTGCAAGGTCATCCATGAGCATGTCAGAATACTCACCGCTTCCCCAGTTTGCTTTACCAATCTGAAGAATACCATCGTCACCGCCAAAAATTTTATCAAGCGGAACATCTGAACCAACTACGCTTTTAAGCATTCCATTTATAAAAATCTTTGTGCAGGTCTTATCAGCTACAACTGTTACCATCTTCCAACCGTTAACCTTGGAGGTTGAAGCATTTGAAGGTCTGCCCTGATTTTCCAAATAGTATCTCTCGGCAACTATGCTACTTCCCCACAAGGGATCTGTTATGCCAAAATACTTTTCATATCCTGAGTTCTGACTATTAGCATTAGGTGCTGCATAAAGAGCCCAGCTTGTCGATGTACTAAATGCATTACTAAAGAAGTTTATTGTTACTGTATCAAGGCCTGACAGAACGTTTTTATCACCCTCAGTTGTCTTGACATCAAGCCACTGCTCACTTCTAAGTCGTATAGCTTTTTTACCAACGCCTTCATTTTCTCCGTTAGCCACAAGTTCATAGCCACCATTGGAAACGGCCTTTGCACCTCTTCCCGAAAAGCCCTTCTCCTCACTATCAAAAGTAAAGTGAAGTACCAGGTTACTATCGCCTGTTTCATCAACGCCGGGATCCTCTTCACCGGGAGTCTCCTCAGGCTCTGCGAACATATTCTTATAGGATTCATAGATATTTTTTACCGCGTCAGCATCAAGTGCCCCGTCATATACTGAGTACTCATCCAGGAAAAGGTCTGAGTACTGTCCACCATTCCAGTTACCTTTACCAATCTGGAGTATGCCATCCTCAGCAAAAATATCTGAGAGGTTCACAGCGCTCTCTGTGGTTTTCCTGGCCTCACCGTTTACATAAACAGTAACCGTACTCTCGTCAGCAACAACCGTGACCATCTTCCAGTCATTCTCTGAATAAGGAGTCCAGGTGGTTGCAGGTCTTCCGATGTTATTACTAAAATATCTCTCTACATCGATTACATTGTCGCCTTTTTTTGTATCAAGGACTCCCAGGTACTTTTCATTCTTCCATGCCTGCTGAGCATCAGACGGTGCTGCAAAGAATGACCAGTTCGAGGTTGTGTTATAATTCGTCTTACTGAAATAGTTGACGGTTATTTTATCTTTTCCTGCTAAAAGGTTCTTTCCCTCTGAATTCTTAACATCAAGCCACTGCCTGGAATTCTTCTCCAGCTTGAGGGCACCTGTTCCGATAATTTTCTCTTCAGATGTGACTGAATAGTTCTCGTCCACGGAGTCATTGCTGTAGGCAGTAACTGTAGCACCCTTTCCTGCATCATCTGATATTGTCTCATCAAAGGACATGTGGAGGATCAGCTCTGGATCAGCGTTATCTGTGTCTGTGGTCTCCCGGGTGGTAGTATCCTCTACTGAGTTACTGGTGAATTTAGTTGTATCGGTAGTTTCTGTGTCATTTGTTTTTTCTGTGGTATTTTCATTTTCTGTGCTATCTGTAGCTTCTGTAGAATTGTTTCCATCTGCTACTGTATTGTTTTCGTCTGCTGCAGTATTATTATCAGCTTCTGCGTCTGTATTACCTGAGTTGTTCTCGTTGTTGGAGGTCGGTTCTTCCCCAGGTGCTATAGGTTCGTCTGACTGAGATGATGTTGCCCCTGACTGAGATGCCTCGTCATCTGTTTGGGTTGTTGCCTCCTCTGTTTGAGGTGCTGTGTTCTCTGTCTGAGGTGCCTCGTCCTCTGTTTGAGGTTCTGCATCCTCTGTCTGAGGTGCTGTGTTCTCTGTTTCAGCTGTTGCATCCTCTGTTTGAGGTGCCCCGTCCTCTGTCTGAGTTTCTGTCCCGGCAGCAGATTCCTCTGCCGCCGGTATATTGTTTTCATCTATTTCTGTTCCGGTCTCTGCCTGTGCCTGAATTCCCCCTACAGGCACAGCTGTGACTGTCATTGCTGCAGATAGTGCAATTGCAAGCCATCTGGATTTCTTTTTTATCATAACCTTCTCTTCTCCTTCCCGAAGATGCTATGTGGAATCTTAGAATCTACTGTTTCCAAGATCCCCTCATCCGGTACTACGTGCCACCTGTCTATGCTCCGCTTTGGTCCGCGCAAAGCCATCGTCCCCCGGACGATGTGCGCCCCCCAAGGGGAAGGCTTTATTTTTTCTATCCCCTTTGATATTGGACGAGATTTAATTCATCGCCTTGAGCTTTCCGTTTTTGCTGAATGTATATGTTTTGCCACCGATTGTTACCTTTCCGGTTCTCATGATGCCGTTGGATCCAAAGTAGTAAATGCTGTTACCGATCTGCTTAAGTCCCTTGGCCATCTTACCGGTCTTTGTGAAGTAGTACTTGTTGCCGTTAATCTTCTTAAAGCCCTTGGCAAGTACACCCTTTCTGTTGGTGTAATACTTAGAATTCTTTACCTTATGGAAGCCCTTAGTAGCATATCCGTTTTTATCAAAGTAGTACTCCTTACCATTGTAGGTTACAAAGCCCTTTGCATAGGTGCCATCGTCAAGCTTAAGTCTGAAAGCGCCTTTGTGCTTGCCCTTCTTAACCTTTAACATGGTGCCGATTACATCTTCGTCTGTCTGAGTAGCATTAACCTTCGGATTATTATCGGAAACTGTGCTGGTTGTAGGCGCCCCTTCTTCAGGTGTTACATTTGAATCGGAATTACTATCAACAGGCTTATTGTTCTGAGGCTTGGTGGTCTCAGTTGTACTGCCCTGCGAAGTGTTGCTCTCAGGCTTGGTACTCTGTGGAACGTCGTTCTCGGGCTTATTACTCTGTGAAGTATTGCTCTCAGGCTTAGTGTTCTCCTGCTTATTATCCTCAGGCCTATTGTCTTCCTGCTTGTTATCTTCTTTATTATCTTCCACGATAAGGTCACCTGAATTCTTGGTTACCGCGATAAATGAAAGAACAGGATCAGGACTGCCTGTTTTGCTAACGCTTACTTTTACTGATGTCTTATCCTTAATTTCAAAAGTAAGTCCTTCAACTCTGTTGCTGTCGTTCTTTGCAAGTGTGAACTCCTTTGAAGTAAGCTCTTTTCCATCTGACAAAACAGTTATCTTTGTTTTTCTTGAAGTGTTCCACCACTCCATGTAGCCTGTGTAAACTGTGTACTCACCTGCTTCCAAGTCGAAGACATAGTCAATACTCTTGTTTGTGCCTGCCCAGAAGCCATGCTCAAACACGTTGTTTCCTACATTCTTTGTGCCAATGTCATTTACAGCCTTTTCACTGTCATCAGCAATAAGTGTGCCTGTATAGCCTGCCTTCAGCTCTTCTGTATAAGGCTGATCAGAGTTTTTACTTCTAAGAATTTTTCCAAGTATACTCTTAGCCTTATCAAAATAATTTGTTTCCACAGCCTCTTCACCTGCTGCACAGTCAAAGAAGTAGATCATTTTTGAAGGTACTATGTTTACGTTTTTTGTAATTTTCTTTCCGCTATCAAGTGTTCCTGTTATAGAAAACTCGCCGACTTCCTTCACATTTTCTGCTTCCCAGGTAACTGATGAAGTCACTGTCTGTCCATTCTTCTTCAAAACCTCGATTGTTGCGGGAAGCTTCTCCTTAAGCTCCTCTACGGTAGCTGCAGTATCAGGAATTTCTGTTTTTACACTAAAGCCGCCCATATCATCAAGCATTTCAATTTTCCAGTCTGAATACTTGCTGATTGCAATGCTTCCGCCATCCTGGAACTCAATAGGAAGCCATACATATCTTGAATCCTTCAGGTTAGCCTCATTCCATCTGTCACCCATATAGATGAATTTTCCATTCTCTGCATCTACAGGGATTACGCAGGTGCTCTGAGTATCATAGGTAGTTTTTGAAGTATCCTCCGTGCAGGGATCACCCTTCTTTTCCCATTTTTTCATAAGATCATCAGTGACTGCATAAGATGCCTGGTTCGGTGACCAGCCTGAACAGCCTGAGGTTATGAGATAATATCTGCCCTCATATTTGAAAAGTGCAGGAGCTTCTCTCATATCACCCTCGAAGATCATGTTATAGTTAACACCGTAGTCTGCACCCTCTGTATCAGCTGCAAGTCCTGTGTAAGACTCATCGAGCTTTGCGATGTACATATTGGCATTTCCGTCTGATGAGTAGATAACATAAGCTGTTCCGTCATCATCCTTGAAGAGGTTCATGTCTCTTGAGGAACCCTTTACCTTATCCCATCCGAGATTTGCATCATCACTGCTGAGGAGCTTTCTTGCTGTCACAAATTTGAAAGGTCCTGCAGGGCTGTCGGAGGTTGCGATACCAACCATTGCCTTGCCGTACTGTGAATTTGATCCACCTGCTCTTGTGGAAGGCATGAATCCGTCGCAGTGCCACCACATTACATATTTTCCGGTCTTTTCATTGTAGAGAACCTTAGGTCTCTCCATCACTGTGCGGTCATCAGCGATGTTCCAGTAGATCTCTTCAAGCTTATTTTTGTATTCATTTGTATTGTCTGCCGGAGCATCCTTATACTCGCCATAGAGGTTTCTGAAGTACTCGTCATTATCAAAAATGCTAAGGTCAGCTGTATAGTCTGCACTCGGGTATTTTCCATAATCCTCTTTTGATACGGGAATTGCCTTAAATGCAACGCCCTCATCAGTCCAGTTGTAAAGGTCTGTTGAAGAGTAAGCATGAATACCTGTAACAGGATCCATGTCGTAGGTCTTGTCTTCACCATACCAGTAATACTTAGTCTCACCGTTTACTGTGAATTTCTGTACCTGTCCGCCGTGAGCCTGAATCATGACACCATTGTTGTCATAGATTTTGTCACCCTTAACACCTGTAAAGCTGTCGTAGGTTGTTACATGACTCTCATTTCCTTCCACAGCCTTAACAATTATGTAGCTGAGGATCGGGTCATCTCCTCTTCCTGCTGCTTCAGGGTTATGAACGAATACATCAAGCTCGCCGTCCTTAACCTCTGTCTTGTATGTCTTTTCAGTTGCTGAGCTGTCTGAAACACTTAAAGATCTTGCTACTGTCTCACCCTCCAGCTCGACTGTAACCTTCTTGCTTCCCCAGCCTGAAGGGACCTTAAATCCAACTGTTACTTCATATTCGTCGCTTGCTCTCTTGGGAAGCTCAAAGCTGTAGTTAAAGCCGGATTTTCCTGAAACAAAGCTGATCTTGTTTGACATGTACCAGCAAGTGCTTGTAATAGAGCCGTTTGTGGAGCCTGTCTGTATCATGATGCTGTTGTCATCATCTTCTGCGTGTCCCCACTTAAGTCCTGTTACGCTGTCTGTGCCATACTCTCTGTCTGTCTCTGACTGATACAGACCAAGCTTGTAACCATTTGGAACAACGCTTGAATCCTCGGTTCCGCAGTCTACAAGATAAAGCATATAGTCGTTGGCTTTGATCTCATCTTCTGTAAAGGTCTTTGCCTCGGAAGTCTCCTCTGTGCCGTCTCCCATCTCAACACCCCAGATGATGTAGGTTGTAATTGAGTTTGCTTTTACTGTTGTTGTGAAGGTTCTGCCATTTGTGTCAAAACTGTCCCCTGTTTTTCCAGAGACATCAGCCCAGTTCTCGCCGCCTTCAAGTGTTCCGCTTGTACGTATTGCTGTTACGTTTTCTCCGACAGTCCTGAAGCCTGTAAGATCAAACTGCCAGTTCTGGTCAGCATTCTGAGTATTGGTTGCAACGATAACAAGTTTTTTACCCTTGGAATCGTATGCCGCTACTGTTCCCTTGCCTGAACCAAGAAGTGTGTAGCCCGGTCTTATGTATCTTGAGTACTGTCCGAAAGCATAGTACTTCTTTGTAAGTACAACCTTCTGGTTACTGTGATCTGCAATAGCTACTCCCCAGAGGCTCTTTCCTGCTGCTGCGTTATTGTCAGCAAGCCACTCTGACAAGCTATCTGAATTATCATATTTGTTGTAGGCTTCCTCGTACTTTGAAGCGGTCTCATTTGCTGCTATATCATCCTTATCTGAAATGTGTGTGTCGATGATATCCCATATAATCCATGCAGAAGGCATGAGGCCGTTAAGGTCATCAATTAGTCTCTCTGAAAAACCAAGTGCCTGAGACATCTCACCTGCACCGTTACCTGCTGTGAACGCTCCGTCAACCTCACTCATCCAAAGGTTTTCTCCGCTCTCCTGTGCAAGCTTTCTAAGTCCCTTTCTGTTGCTTCCGCTGTAGGTATGTGTATCAATTCTCGAAATTACATTCTTAGCTTCATCTGAAAGCTTATTATATGAAGTGATTGCTGTATCAATACTCGTCTCATCTGTTCCTGACAGAATGATATTATTCACTTTGTTTTCAGCAAGCTTTTTTGCAAAAGCCACAAGGATTCTTGACTGTGACTCACCCTGGTCGAAGTGACAGCCTTCCTGCTTATCACTGTTTGCACCCCAGTAGTTTGTGTAGGGCTCGTTCATGGGCGTTGCGCTCTGGAAGTGAATTCCGTTTGCTTCCCAGTGAGCGATTACATCAGCCATATATGTAGCAAATGCATTTACGGAATCAGCTCTGAGGTTATCCTTATTTGCGTCCTCATTACCTGATGAGCAGCCACTTACTGTCATGAAGTACGGCGGAGAATTTGAAAAAGCTTCTGCAATAAACTCTTCCTCTGAAACCTTCTCCTTTGCTGCCTTTAGAACATTTATCTGATTTCTGTCAGCATCCCAGTCATAATTCCATGCAAAACCGCACTCGGCATCATATCTGTCAAAGTCTTCCGGATTTGTGTTTTCATCAATCTTAGTTACATCAACACAGTATCCCGGTACCTCGGAATCAGATCTTACGATGTGGCTCTGGTGTGCAAAGACTGTATCGGGTTTGTTACTCTCATCAAGCTCTACCTCATACTCATCAGCGCCTTCCGGAAGAACTCCCTCGTCGCCCTTTTTGATGACTGCCATCTTCACAAAGTCAAGTGTCCAGTCATGGCCTACACCACCGATGTAGAATCTGTTTGTTCCTTCTGAAAGCTTTACATTTTCAAAGGTCACTCTGAAAAGTCTCTCATTATTGCCTGTTGCAATAACATCACTGTTAACCCTGTTTGCATCAAGCTCATACTTCTCTGTTGTAAAAAGCTCTTCCGGAGCTGCTCCGAAAAGAGTTCTCTCAGGCTTTGTTGCTTCTTCGGAATCACCTGCATCTTCAGCATTTTCGCCATCTGAAGTATTGAGCTCATCTGTATTTACTGCTTCAGGAGCTGCTGTCTCATCCTGATTTGCTTCCTGAACCTGTCCATTTGCTTCTTCAGCATTCTCCGGAAGGTCAGAAGATCCGGATTCTTCAGAAGTTTCTGTCGTCTCAGGAGTCAGTGCTTCTTCTGAAGCTTCTGTTGTATCAGCGGTCTGAACTTCTTCTGAAGGCACTGCTGTTTCGGAATTATCTGATGCTTCAGAATTTCCTGCTTCATCTGAATGATCTGTTGCCTCGGATGCCTCAACCGGGCCTACTGCGCTTCCCTGCTCATCAGCTGTAGCATTGTTTTCATCGCTGTTAGTCTCAGCCGGGGTTACATCACCGTTTTCTTCGGCTGTTGAATTGTCTGCTGTCTCTGCGGAAGCTGCATTTGTTTCCTCATCCCCTGAAATCACAACCATAGAGGCGTCCGCTGCCTCTGCTTCATTGTGCTCTGCATCAACCTCTACTGTCTCTGTCGAAACTGTAGGTCTCTCAACCTTAAGTCCCACACCTCTTGAGTTCTCGCTACCGGTGAGGGTAAATATCATTTTTACCGTATACTCTCCGGTCTCAGCTGCATTAACATCAAATTTAAGATTGCCGCCTGATCCCGGGTTATCTGAATCATCTATGCCGTTTATCCATCCTACATAATCAAATTTTCCTATCTTATCACCTCTTACAAATCCGAAATCAGCATCACATTTCTCGTATCTGTAATTGGCTAAGGATCCTTTTTCGGAAACGTTCATGTTCGTTCCGTCAAAAGGAGTGATGGCGCTGTTGGCCGTCATTATTGTTGCTTTTTTATTTTTCTTTACATCCGGTCTGACACTGACCTCTGTGGAAGTATAGGTGTTATCACCGCCGCCCACATTGTATCTGCCAATGGTTAATCCCAGTCCTTCTTCCTTATCATAGAAGTAGGTTGCAGCCTGCTCTGTGAGCTCCCTGCTGTAGCCTATGCGATTGGCCCACCAGCAAAGTGATGTTCCAAATCCCTGGAATTCTCCAAGACCATCGCCATCAGTATCATTGAATGTAGATACGTCTTTTGTTGAAATCCTGACTGACTTGTCAATAGACGTCGTTTCTGCTCTTGCTGTTATGCCATTCCCATAGCCTGGCATTTGTCCGAGCAGAGTCACTACAGAAACTGCAGCTGATAGAACAGCGCAGGTTCCCCTTTTGTAGAAAGTCCTTCTCTTCATTATGTTTCTACCCTCCCTTTTTCACCCCGAAAAATCACCCATAAAATTTTTAAAATCGGGAATGTAAGTAAAATTTTATTTCATTTTTTACTTCCCAACAATGCAATATTTTTACTGAATTTTTACTGAATTTTTTATGTATTATTTAGTAGGTGACTTAGTAAAATAAAGGTGGTAAACTTTTAGTAAACATGTATCACTTTACACTAATATCACCCATAGCTTTTACAATTTAGTAAAATCCATTATTTAAGGAAACGTTATGTCAACATTAAAAGAAATCGCAAACGAATGCGGCTTCTCAGTTGCTACAATATCGCGTGTTTTAAATAGGGATGAATCGCTGAATGTGCCTCAGAGCACCAGGGAGATCATTCTTAATACAGCTGAGAAACTGAATTACAAAACAAAATTTGAAAAGAAGCAGGTGAGTATGTCCGTTGATGATTTTATCAGCTCACAAAAGCAGTCTCTCACCACAAAGAGAATCGGTATCATCGAGATGCACAGCACTACTGAGCGTCTTGACGACACTTACTATCTTTATCTTAAAAGTAACGTTGAGAGAGTTTGCCTGGAAAAGGGTTACGAAACCGCAACTCTTCAGTTTGATGCCGAGACGGAAAGCTATAAGCTCATCGGCAATGAGATTGACGGGATAATTGCTATCGGACCGTTTTCAAAAAGACGTGTTCAGGCTATGGAGAAGCATACCTCAAGAATTGTTTTCCTGGACTCCGCTCCTGACGCAGCAAAATACTGCTCTGTTCAGCCAAACTATGAGACCGGTGTGATTCAGGGCGTCGAATATCTGATGGAGATGGGACATAAGAGAATTGCCTTTGTAGGCCCTGTCGAGACAAAAAATTCCAAGGGCGAAAAAGCCCCTGAAATGAGACGAAGAATTTTTAAGGATATCGCAAAGCGTCATAAGGATGAGCTTGAGCCGGTACTGATTGAAACTGATTCCACGGGCAGTAACGCTGTCGAGGTATTAAAGGAGTTTGTCAGCAGTACCAAACAGAAGGATTTACCTACTGCCTATTTTGCCTTCAATGAAACCGCAGCAATTAATACTATGAGAAGCCTTCAGGCCTGTGGTTTTTCCATACCCGATGATGCAAGCGTTCTGGGCTTCAACGATACAATAATCGCTACTTACACCCAGCCACAGCTCTCCGGTATTCACATATATATGGACGAGATGGCTAAGGTTGCTGTTTTCACTATGAAGCAGCTGTTTAATGATGATTCCATGCTTCCTATAAGAGTGCTTGTGCCCACAGGACTTGCAAAAAGGGAGAGCGTGAGGAGAATTTGAGGGGAAGGCTTTAGTCAAGCAGTTCCTTCCGCAGGCCGATTACAATCTTCGTATTGCTCTCGGCCTTCTTACGGTCTTCAGTTGCCCTGTAGTAAATCTCAGTTATTTCTTTTCGTGAATAATCTCCCCAGACCATTCTTGCTCTGAACAGATAGAACAAAGCAGCATTGGAGGTTATCTCCTCAAGATCGGAAAACTGAAGGGCATGCTGCAGCAGCTGCAGCACATGATCGTGTTCTTCATTAACAAGGGCATGCAGATCCCCAAGAGTTTTGATGCCAAGCTCTTCAAGAATTGACAGGTAACCCTCAGCGCCTACAGGCATCATGGTTCCTCCGGTCAGCTGTGTCATATCACAGTATAGGTTCTGCATTGCGTTACTGTACTTCATGAAGGCATTCAGTGTAAGCATATCAAGAGACATCTGATCAGCAGTATCGTTATGGATACGCTGAAGAGTCTCTGTCTCATATTCGCCTATGGAATTCTTTATATTTTCAAAGGTATTGTCTGCTATCTCAAGAAGACCGGCTATACGTGCAAATTCTCGGCGCACATTTCGCGGTATTTCAAGCACGGTTTTATATCCAAGATCATGCTCTATCTCGGCCCATGCATGCTGGAGAATTGTCCGAAGCTGGATTTCAAAAGAGAGTTCTGTGAGTTCTTCGGGAAAGCCCATATCCTTTTTCAAACTGCATTGAATATGAAGTGAAAGATATCCAAAAGCTTCCGGCGGAAGGCTATGACGCTTATCCTCCGAGTGTTCAAGATCGCAGTCAAATATCCTTTTCACAGCTTCTGCCGCTTCATCAACCTGCGACAGGAAATAGCATATGACTCTCAGTCCAAGCAGGTCTGTCAACTCCTCTACCTTGGAATATCTGTCAGGCTTTTTCATAAACTTGGCTTCAACAGATTCCCAACTCTTTATTCTGCTCGGGAGCTGCATGATAGCAATGCCTGTTCTTGAAAATTCTTCCTTCAGAAGGTTGGTTGCTATCTTCTCTACTTCAGCATATTTAGCTGCTAATTCATCATAATTCTGTTTTTGGATTTGCAGTTTCAAATTCATATTTCGGCCTCAGTTGTTATATTTTTAAAGCGAAGCTTCACTTAAATACTTTATCAAGTCCGCCGAAATTATCAAGTTTCATATCTGAAGAAAATTTATCAATTGTAAATCTGATGATTCTGCTCTCATCTTCTCCGACCGTTATGAAATCAATATAGTTCGATAAGTCAGATGCATAAGGCGTAACTTCTGTCCCTTCGGCAACATAGAACATGCCTCCCGAGTGAGATGCATCCGCAGAATTTCTCGGATTGTATCTTCCACTCTCGCGAATAGCAACTTTTCCTCCTGTAAGCCTGAACTCCTTTGAAGCAGGCACAGGGAATCCATCATCGTCAATTTTGAAAACTCCGGTGGGATACATAAAGCATACTGTCCCGTCTATTACTTCGTTGACATACATAAGGACATAATCCGGATCCAGGGTTGTCTCAGGAATAACGGAAAGTCCGAGATCCCCATTGTCTTCGGGAATTTCGATTCCGTTTTCTGTTATCTCATAAACTATCCCGTAAAAACTCACATCACCCGTAGGCACATTCAGAAACAGATAATTCTTATCCTTCATTGTTGTGAGATAAACCTCCGGAGCATATCCGTAAAGAGACAGCTCTTCGGTTTGTCTACCTGAAATGCCTCGCCAGGTTATATCCTCTTCTTCATCAATTTCATATTCCATTCTGAAATCCAAACCACCTTTTAAGAAGTAGTCTGTATCGTAGTCGAGTCTTGTGAATGTCTTTTCAGGATATGCGGTATAAAAATTACTGATGAGCTTCGTATTATCCTCAAAGGGCAAGGTCACGTGATAACTGCCGGGCTCATTATCTGCTACGCCTTCATTTATGAAAATATGAGCAAAGCCATTGCCCAATGCAAAACATACATCACCGTCATTTTCCATGATTGATTTTCTGATATGTTCTTCTATGTCTTTATCAAATTTATGCCCGGGATACTTTTTCCGCAGACGCTCTTCTATCAGACCCGGAAGTCCCTGTATGTCTCTGAAAACATCAGAAAACTCCAGTTCATTTCCTGTTCTGGAATCCACGTTATAGGTTCTGTAGAATGATAAAATACTACTGCTATTTACATCCCTGCGGGAGTTTTCTCTGACATAAAGAGATATAACTTCAGTATCGTTTCTTGTTACAAAGAGGTCACTGTCATAGAATAATTCTTTGTCCTTACTGCCTTTTTCATAACTGTCCTTAGCAGCAAGAGCTTCATCCATCTCAAAGGAATTGATATTATCTATAGCTTCGTGAAGTTCATCCTCTGTCGGATATTTAAGTTCATCAACTTTTCCAAAAGCATCTGTTCTTCCCAGATGGACAAGCGGAAAGCTGATATGGCCGCGTCCTCCGCTAACCTCCACATCCTCATAATGTCCGGTAACAGATACACCGATGACATCGCTTCCCTTTGCGCATGCACTGGCAAATAGCTGCACAAATGCATCCTCCGCATCTATAGGGAGGAAATTCTCCGCATTATCACTGGCATAGATGTTTTCACCGGACTCAAACATCACGCTGAGTGTCGCACCATACTCGTCAGGGATGCCCTTTGTTTCATTATCAAGTCCGTTATAAGAAGCAAGGTCATACTGCCTTATGATTTCAAAAAGCTCCTTCATAAAGGACTTATCTGCATCAAATCTTCTCTCATCATTGCTGTCAGAATTAAAGGCTTTATAACTTCCTTTGACTGTTTTTCCATCAAAATCAGCCCTCAGCTTCCACTGCTTATTGCCCATAGTGTGGGTATCCTCCTCATACAAAGTAGAGAAGTTGCAGTAAAATGAGGTTATTTCAGATGATTCAATTTCTTTTTGAGGAATTTTATTTTTGTTTTTTACACTGATGCCATCTTCCGGCTCTTCATCTTCAATTTCTGCGCTTAAGGGAGTTTCCTCATCAGATATTGTTTCCGTGACGAAATCTATTATATTTGTGCGCTTTGAGACCATGCTCTTTCTTACCACAGGTTTGTCAATGTGAGTAACCTGGTAAAAAAGAACAATACAGAATCCTATTAAGGCCATGATAGATAATCCCACAACCATTCCCTTTTTCATCTGCAGATCCTTTCAATAGCCACTTGTAACAGTTACATTATTTTGCCTGTTCATCAATTTACAGATAGCCGACAACATTCCTCGCTATCATACATCTACTACATATATTTTAAGAAATACCGATAAAATCCAGGCTAAATAACTATAAGGTAACTATAAAAAGATTATTAATCTTCCGGATGAAAAATTTATAAAAATTAAAGATGACTGAAAATTAGTTTCATTTTTTGTTTGCGCGACAGTTGTTTAATATTCCACTCCCTGCTCATGGCTTCTTCCTTTGTGTCAAACTTTTCATAATAAACAAGCTTCACGGGAAGTCTTGGCTTCGTGTACTTAGCGCCTTTTCCTTCATTGTGAGCCTTAATTCTTTTTTCAAGATCATTTGTCCAACCACAATAGAGCGTTCCATCTGCGCATTCAACTATGTATGTATAATTTGTCATTTGAGTTCCTCAATTATTACCCGGCAAAAAATACACTTATATCATAGACCCGTGAGGATCTTTTTGTACTTGTCATACATTTGTAATACTTCAGCCGTGTTTTCCTTTATGTAATCGAGGTCGCCCTGCTTACCTGCTTCCTCGAGCTTTCTGGCTTCCTCAGACAATTCTTTTGCCCCTATCAGCCTTGCTGAGCTCTTTAGTGCATGTACCTTTACAGTGTAATCTTCTAAATTTTCATTGAAATATAATTCCTGGATCTCATCACATTTTTTGTCTATACCATCTCTGAAAAATCGCAGTGTCTCAACGAACAGTTCTTCTGAGCCGGCATATTCTATACCTGTCTCGACATCGATAAGGCCCTCGTCCTGAAGCTTTTGCAATTTTTGCGAGTGCTCATCAACAGAAGCATTTTCTAACGTAACATCCCCTGCTGAAGTATTCTCTGATGAAGTATTCTCTGCTGTAACATTTTCCACCTGAGCATCTTCTGTCTGTTTACTGATTTTCTGAGGCTTTGTATCCTTATCAGAATCTGCGCACATAGTAACCTTGTCCTTGGGAAGGAATCGAAGAAGCATCTCCTCAAGCTGTCTTCCCTTTACCGGCTTTTCCAGATACTCATCAAAACCGGCCTTGAGATACATCTCTCTTGCGCCTTCAATATTATTGGCCGTGAGGACTATGCAGACACTATAGTAATTCAGGTTATCCAAATCACTCTTTATGTGTTTAAGAAGCTCTAAGCCATCCATTTCAGGCATGCGATAATCCAGCAGCAGGATGTCATATTTTGTGTTCTCGAGGAACTTTATTGCCTGCTTTCCGCTCTGAGCCGAATCAATCTGCATCTGGGTAGGTTCAAGAAGTCCCTTGATTACTGTTATATTAATCTCTGTATCATCACAAATCAGAATCTTTGCCTTTGGAGCAATGAAACTTGTACGATAGTTGCTTTGCTTCGATACGACGATTTTAGCAGTCTCGTTGTAATTTCCTATCCTATCCCATTTTTCAACCTTTTGTCTGACTGTGAAGGAAAAAGTGCTGCCACTTCCATATACGCTTTCAATATTCAGCGTACTTTCCATAGCATCAAGAATCTGCTTGACAATGCTCATGCCAAGTCCTGTACCTTCAATGGTCCTGTTGTGAGCTTCATCAAACCTCTCAAATGCATTAAAGAGCTTTTCTATTTCATTTTTCTTCATTCCGATACCGGTATCCTCAACCATTATTTTGAGGTCCACTGTATCTTCATCATCTTTTTCATAATCAATTTTCAGAAGGACAAAGCCCTTTGCAGTGTATTTAACACCATTGGTAAGAAGATTGATTATAACCTGCTTTAACCTTGTTTCATCACCAACAAGTTCATCGGGAATGTCCTCATCTATTTCAACTCTGTAGTCAAGATCCTTACTTTCAGCACGGCCTTTTATCATTACATTGACATCGGTCAGAAGGCTTGAAAGATGATACGGATCATTCCTCAGTTTTAGTTTTCCTGCTTCCATCCTTGAAAAATCAAGAATGTCATTAATAAGTGCCATCAGAGAGCTTGCAGACCTGCTGATGCTGTAAGTATACTGCTTTATTTTAGGATCATCTGTTTCTCGTGAAATCATCTCACCCATTCCCATTATGGTATTGATGGGAGTTTTGATTTCATGCGACATGTTGGCAAGGAACATGGACTTAGCCTTTGATGCGTCTGCAGCAACTTTTTCCGCTTTCTTGAGTTTTTGAATTTCGATGCAAATAATCACCAGAACCACTATGAATACTGCTACAATCAGTCCGTACTCATATATATAATCCATGCAGTCATATTTATAGAGTTTCCTGGTGGTATAATCCAGAACTATAGCCTGTTTCCTGGTTGCAGGCATTTTTGCAATTCCTTCATTAAGGCGGTCGATAATCTCATGTCCCTTGGGCGTATCAAGCGTACCTGCCCTGAAATCCATGGAAATCATGGATGCAGGCTGCATTGTCAGATTAGAATATGCAGGCCTTTGGAGGACATAACTCCACACATATGAGTTATGTAATAGCGCATCAACTTTGCCGGCCTTAAGTGCAGCAATGCTTGCCGCCATATCTTCGTTTAGAGTTATCTCTATTCCGGGGTATAACTGTTTAATGGTCTCAGCCACGCCGGCCTGAGACTTTAACATACCCACTTTAAGCTTATTTAAGTCAGGTAATTCCTTATTATTAACTGTGACAAGGGTAAAGGGAGTCTGAATAAGATTTTCGGAAACAATACTGGTCTGACCTGCCGTACTGGAAATAGCACTTCCAAAGGGCATAATAAGATCATACTCTGAATTATCGAGAGCATCCTTAAGAGTTGGCTCCTGCATTTTTACAAAATTGACTTTATAGCCGGCATCCTTTGCAGCTGCGGTCATCAGATCGACACCAATACCGACTATCTCATCCGCATCATCCATATAAAATAACGGACAACGGTCCACCGGCACACAAACGGTCAGGGTCTCCCCTGTCTGCTTGGAAGCAGCAAAAGCAGTCCCTGCAAATAAAAATAGTGCTATGATAATTGTAAGAAAAGCTGCCAATTGTTTTGCGTGTCTCATACTTTAATCCTTTTAGCACAAAAATATAGCGAATTATAATTACAATATCATCATAACACTAATAAAATAATTATTTATTTGTAAATAATTAAATTTCACTAAAATGTTAATGTTTTTTTGCATTAAGAAGCCTGTTCAGTGAATCCTCTATCACAAACTCAGGACAGGCCAGGTTAAATCTTTCAAAGCCTTTTCCCGAATCTCCGAAGATGTAGCCTTCATCCACAAATAACAGAGCTTCCTTTGTCATAAACTCCTCAAGCTGTTTTTCATCCATTCCCCAGGGTCTGAAATCACACCATAAAAGGTATGTTCCCTCAAGTGGATATACAACAATTTCCGGGAAGTGTTTTTTCATGAATTCTTCGAAATATACAGCATTTTCATGGATGACATCTATACACTCATCAAGCCACTTTTCACACTTCGTATAGGCAATCCTGCAGGCCTCCATGCCCAGAACATTGACAGAATATCTGTGATCTCTTCCGCGGGATTTATAATACAAGCGTCTGATATCACGGTTTTCTATAATGATTGCCGAGGTCTGCATCCCCGCAAGATTAAAGCTCTTACTGGGTGCAGTGCATACAGCCATGTGCATTCCAGCATCAGGCGCTATTTTGGCCATCACAGTATGCTCATACCCGGGCATTATAAGGTCATTGTGAATTTCATCATCTATTATAAATACATTGTTTTTTACGCAGATATCATAGACCTTTTTAAGCTCTGTTTTTGTCCATACATGTCCGATGGGGTTATGGGGATTACAAAAAATGATAGTCTTTGTCTTTTCATCAGACGCTGCTTTTTCCAGGTTATCATAGTCAATCTCATAGGTTCTGCCTTTGTTTATGAGATTGATTTCCACAACCTTTCTGTTGTTCTCTTCAATAGTCTGCTTAAAGGGATGATAGACAGGTGAAAGAATGATGACTCCGTCACCCTCATCAGATGTGGCCCTTACCAGATCGCTAAGCGCCGGAACTACGCCGTCCGACACTGCAATCCACTCTTTTTTAATTTCATAGTTATGGCGCTTCTTCATCCAGTCTGTGACAGCCTGAAGAAACCCTTCGGTGGGAGCGGTATATCCAAGGACGCTGTTTTTCATATACTCATATACCCCTTCTGCTATTTCCGGGGCGTTTTTGAACTCCATGTCTGCTACGGATAAGGGTATTATTCCCTCCGGAACCTGAGGATTCATTTTCAGCATATCCATGTATTTATATGAGCTTGTATTACGTCTGTCAGGACATGTAGTAAAATCGTACATTTTTAAAATCTCCATTTTTTAGTCATTTTATTATCTGCATATCATTTACTGGTGGTTTATCATAGATGCCAGATATCCCGCACCAAATCCATTATCTATGTTCACCACGCTGACTCCGCTTGCACAGGAATTGAGCATTGACAGAAGTGCCGATATTCCCCCGAAGGATGCGCCATAGCCGACGCTTGTCGGAACAGCAATTACGGGACAGTCTGCCAGGCCTCCGATCACACTTGCAAGAGCCCCCTCCATTCCGGCAATCGCGATAATTACTTTTGCTGACATTATTTCATCCATATATCCAAACAGCCTGTGAATTCCGGCAACACCCACATCATAAAGCCTTACAACTTCGTTACCGTAAACCTCTGCCGTTTTCGCAGCCTCCTCAGCAACAGGAATATCACTGGTTCCGCCTGTGGCAATCACAATTTTTCCCTTGCCGTCCTTTTCAGGTAAAGGCCCTGCGATGCCTATATGGCTGTAATCGTCGTAGGTAAAATCATCTATATTCTGCTGCAACAGTTGTGCTGCCTCTTCCTTCATTCTTGTTATAAGCACAGTTTTCTGGCCGTGACTTCGGAGCTTATTTGTAATCTCAAGCACCTGCTCAGGTGTTTTTCCTGCTCCGTATATAACCTCGGCTGCCCCCTGTCTTAAACCTCTGTGAAAATCGGGCTTTGCAAATCCCATGTCCTCGTAAGGAGCTTCCTTTATCTTTAATAAAGCGTCGTCTACTGAGGTTGTTCCGTCAGCCACCTGCTGAAGGAGTTTTTGCATTTCTTTTTTATCCATAGCCTAGTCTCCATGTTGTTGTGGTTATTGTTTATTTTCCTTGTCATCCGACAAATCTTTTGCGTCTCCCATTTTTCTCATTAGCTTCTTTTTGGTGTAAAAGAAGGCCGGAAACAGAAATACATCCGCTAATATCCATGCCAGCGGGCTTGCAAGACAGATTCCGGTATATCCGATGAAGGGAACAAGAATCAGCGATGCTGCGGCTCTTGCAATCATCTCGCATACTCCGGCAAGAATAGCAAGCATGCTGTATCCCATACCCTGGATTAAAAATCTTACTACGTTAACAAATACAAGCGGTATGTAGAACAGGCTGTTCCAGATAAGATAGGTGTGCGCAAAATCCAGCACAGCACTCTCTCCGGAATTTACAAATAACATTGCAAAGCTTCTTCCAAAGAAATACAAGACTCCAAAGGCTGTGACTGCATACACGCATCCAACAAGTCCGGCAGCTCTTAGGCCTTTGCCAAGTCTGTCGAGCTTTCCTGCCCCAACGTTCTGGCCACCATAGGTAGACATGGTAGACCCAAGTGCATCAAAAGGACAACAGAAAAACATTCCGACTTTTCCTGCAGTGGTAACGGCTGCTACGATATCAGCACCCTGTCCGTTTACCGCAACCTGCAACAGCACACTTCCTATGGCGGTTATGGAATACTGAAGTCCCATGGGAATTCCCATATTGAACAGCTTAAAAACATGATGTCTCTCAAGCGTCATATCGCGCTTCGATACATGTAAAATGTCCACACTTTTTATAATAAAAATTAGGCACAGAATTCCTGACACCAGCTGGGACAGAACAGTTGCAAGTGCTGCTCCCGTAACACCGAGTCCAAACACAATTATGAAAAGAAGGTCGAGTCCGATGTTGATAAACGATGCAATAATAAGGAACATAACCGGGTGCTTACTGTCACCGACCGCCCTAAGAACTCCCGATAGCAGATTGTACATATATATGACCGGGATGCCCATAAAAATCACAAAGATGTAGCCATAGGCATGATCCATTACCTCCGCGGGAGTGTTCATCATTATCAGTATTTTCCTGCAGAACACGGTTGATAAAAAGGTCATTACCGCAGCAAGGATCACACATAGAACGATGGCATTTCCAAAATATCTTTTTAATCCGTTAAAGTCCTTTGCCCCAAAGGTCTGGGCTATGGGAATTGAAAAGCCTCCGGATACGCCCATGCAGAAGCCTACTATCATGAAGTTGATGGAGCCTGTGCTGCCGACACCCGCAAGGGCATACTTGCCCAGGAACTTACCAACAATCATGGTATCCACCACGTTATAAAATTGCTGAAAAAGCATACCCATGAGCATTGGTACGGCAAAGCCGAGAATAAGCTTCATGGGTGAGCCGTTTGTCAGGTCTTTTGTTGCTGATTTTTGCATATTCCCCTCATCCGCCCTTCGGGCACCTGTCTACGCTCCGCTTCGGTCCGCGCAAAACCATCGTCCCCCGGACGATGTGCGCCCCCAAGGGGAAGGCTTTAATAAATTATCAGTCACATTCCCCCTAGGGGAAGGCTTTACTTAATTAGTTGTTATTTTTAGAAAGCACCTCATTCATGCTTCCGGTACGATAACCCTGCAGGTCAAGCGACACATAGGAAAAACCAAGTCCTTTTATCTCTGTTGCTATTTTTTCTCTGATATCTGTCTGAAGAATCTTATCGAACTCACCCTGCAGTATTTCAATCCGCGCCATATCACCGTGGACGCGGCATCTTGCCTGTGAAAAGCCAAGATTAAACAACAGTTCCTCGGCAGCCCCTGCCATTTTTATCTTCTCTTCCGTGATCTCTTCGCCGTAGACAAAACGGGTTGCAAGGCAGGCAAAAGATGGCTTCGACCAGGTTGGAAGTCCAAGTCTGTGAGACAGTTTTCTTATTTCAGACTTGGTTAACCCTGCGCTCTTAAGGGGACTCTTTACCTTGAGCTCCTCTATTGCTCTCATTCCGGGGCGATAGTCTGTCACATCGTCTGCATTTAAGCCCTCTGCCACCGCATCTATTCCACGCTTTTTTGCTTCCGCGATTATGGTTTCGAAAATAACCTTTTTGCAGAGGTAGCATCTGTCGGGAGGATTGTTTTTAAATCCCTCGATGCTCATCTGATCAACATCCACCACTATCTGCTCTATGTTATTTTCCTTACAGAAATCCTCAGACTCCTTGTGTTCCCGTTCAGGAAAAGAGACAGATCTTGCGGTTATGGCTATCACATTTTCACCAAGTACATCTCTCGCAGCCTTCAGCAAAAATGTAGAGTCCACACCACCGGAAAAAGCTACTGCAAGACTTCCGCACTCTCTTATATTATTCTGCAGTTCCAGGTATTTTTCATCCAGATTCTTCACAGCCATCTCCTTAGAAATTTCAGGGCGGCATCTCATAATAATTATCTCCTGAGTCACACCCCATATATTAAGTATTTACAATGACAAAGCTCATTTGTTAAATTATTATATTATGATAGTTCAAATTGCGGAAAAGCCATCAAATACAAAAACTGTACTGATGGCTCCTCTTTATTATAATCTTATTTTTTATATTAGTCTTCTCTCTTTTTTCCCCAGAAGAAAAGTGCTACTGTTCCGGGGCCGGTATGGCTTCCGATTGTTGTACCTATATCGTAAACTTCAATTCTACCCTTCATGGCAGGAATAATCTGCTCAATCTCTTTTATCAGCGCCTCGGCATCATCTCTGCAGGCTGACTGTGAAATATAGCATTTCCCATCGTAAGCTGCTCCGCCATTTGCATTCTCAAGCATTCTCTTAGCAGTAGCCCGTATTACAGCAGATTTGCCACGATGCTTGGTTCTGGCTGTGAGCTTGCCATTCACATCAACGTTAAGCAGCGGACATATTTTCAGAGCACCGCCAAACCATCCTGCTGCCTTGGACACTCTTCCACCTCTCACAAGATAGGTGAGATCAGTTGTGAAAAACCAGTGATTGACTTCCAGTCTGTGCTCCAAAATCCAGCGTTTAAGCTCATCTATCGAAAGGCCCTCGTCCCTCTTATCAGCAATAGTGTCCATCAAAAGACCATACCCTGAAGAGGCTGCCATGGAATCTATTATATAGAGCTTCCTGTCGGGGTACTTTTCCCTAAGCTCGTCTGCCGCAATGTTGGCAGAATTAACGGTTCCGGATATTCCGGAGCTGAGAGTCAGGTGAATGATATCCTTCCCAGCCTCAAGGAATGGAGTAAAGTGTGCAATGTACTCGTCAACATTTATCTGCGAGGTCTTGGTCATCGCACCATTTTCCATCGCTTTGTAAAAACCGTTTATCGGATACTCACCGTTATCACAGTAGCTAATTCCGTCTACCTGAAAATGAAAATATGCTATTTCCAGGTTTCTCTTTTTATAGTGTTCTGAATTTAAATCTGCCGTAGAACAGCAGCTAATTACATAATCTGACATGTTACTTCTCCTTACATCAACATAGAAACTAACACATCAGGCGCTCAATATCAAGTCAGTTTTTTCAATGTGCAGTGAGTACTTCATCCATAGAATCAAGCGAAGTACCGTAAGCCATTTCTACATTACCCTTTGCATTGAACCTGAGCTGATGATATGCATCGAAGGTACCATACTTTGTATGGAAAGTAATGGAATCCTCTGTGTAATCGATAACATCAAGATCCGATAATGTATCTCCACCTGTAACCCACACTGTCCAGGTACTTCCTTCAGGGGCATAATCACATGTTGCAGAGCTCTCAACACCTATAACGGCACCTCTGTCTATATCAAAAATCCACTGACCTTCAAACTTTTCAAATACCTTATCCAGAGTCAGTTCATCAGATTCAAAGCTCTTTTCGACCTCCGCAGGGATGGTGAATTCTTCACCCTTTGCCTTAGCCAGGATTTCCGCCAGTTCATAGCATCTCTGTCTCGTGAGTGCATCAGCAGTTCCATACTCTAACTGCGGCTGCATGGAACCTCCTTCTGCCTCCATTCCTGCTTCTTTAATCTTTTCTTCCTTATACTTTATCCATTTTCTCTGGTCTGCAAGAAGCTTCTCCTTCTCCTCAGGAGTTACAGATTCTACTATTCTGCTCCATAGCGAGTTAAGTTCACTGTCCCACTTATTGAACATTTCTTCCGTTGCAGTATTCATTTCATGCTGATTCATAGCGCCCCAATCCAGATTTACATAGTCCTGATACTGCGCTTCCATATCAGCCATTTCTCTTTGAATTGAACCTGCAGGAGCTTTTACTAAAGGTTCAGCTTCTTTTTCAGAAGCACTGCTGTTTCCACCCTTCAGAGTAATCTCTTTATAGGTAAGGTTTTTACCGGACATTATCTCCTTAGTTGCACCAATAGAGGTAAGCTTATCACTTTTTATCTTTTCATATTCATCCATGGAGACAATGTTATATTCCTTAAAACAGTCCATGACCTTCTTATAAGCACTATCCGTATAAAGATCAGGCACTTCTTTTGGTTCATAGCTTTCGGAATCATAGACTTCATAAGTGTAGTACTGAAAAGCAGGACTACCTTCGCTGTACTCATTAAGCCTCAATGAATACGTCATTATGCTTCCATCCAGCTTAGAAAGATCATAGTCGTCGTGATCCTTAAAGTGGGCAAACATATCAAAATCGTATTCCTGTTCCTCATAATAACCGAACAGGTACTGTCCATCAGCATTTACACATGCTGCATCCCAGCAATGGTTAGAGGCTCCGTTACTTCCATCACCTGATATAAATCCGTACTCGTTAATTTCTGTCCAGCTTCTCGACCAGGTCACATAAGCATAAACTACCTGAAGCTGACCCTCGATCTCCTTGACAATAAGTGTCAGGTCACTTTCAGGCTCAATGAATGGACCTGTCATCTGAATTGACATTTCCGGAATACCGTCATTACCACAGTCCAGATAGGAATACCTCACGGAACTAACCTCTCCCTCTGCGTAATAGCCATCCTCTGAGTTAAAAATCTCATTAAATTCATCCTTTAATTCAGCAAGAGTAAACTTCCTGTCGGCAGGCACCTTAACAAGAATTCCATCAATGTATGAAAGAAAATCGGATTCCTTAAATACATTTTTTCTATAATAGGAAAAGCTAAGGCTTCCCTGCCCTGAAATGAGTTCTTCAAACTGCTTTGAGGCGTCTTCTGATGAAGCGGATGTATCCTTAGTATTTGCAGCATCCTGATTGTTTTCTTCATCTTCTGAATTGGCAGCTTCTTCAGATTTTTCTAAAGCTGCCAAAACTCCATTTTCATCCGCATCATTTAAAATCGATGTATTTGAGGAAGACTCAGCACTATCAGCAGATTCTTTAGCTGCATTATCAGCTGTATCAGCTACTTCCTCCGATGTTACGACTGCTTTCTGTTTTTCTACAGCAACATCACCGCTCTGCACTGCGTCCTTAAAAGCCTTTGCGGAGCTACAGCCTGTCATAACTGTGCATAATCCCAGTGCTAATATGAGTAATGATCTTCTTTTCACTTCTCTTCACCCCCTGATTTCTTCATTGTTCCTATATCATTGTAACAATTTTACGTGTTCCCTTTTCCATCAAAAAAATTATACATGATTTTATATAACATGTCATAAAAAGGATTTTTCTTGCAACCCTCTCGCGCCGAGCGCGGTTACTCTCGCACATTATTTCTTTTGCGCAAGTGCGCATCCTAATCACCCCCACACCTCAGTCAATATTGCATATATCTTTCGTATTGACTTATCCGATATTTAAATGGTACACCAACAAATCCATTATTGCATATTTAGACTGACACGTCTTAGCTTGCGGGAATTATTCCTCCTACAAGAGTTAAGTCTACCCGCGAACAATTTTGGATTTAGACGTAATCGAAAAATAGCCGTTATTCCAACATTTGAATTCTGCTACCTATTGACTTAAATATTCAAAGTAGGAAAAATCTTTATTCTAAGCATTTTACGTCTATTCATAATGATATTATCTCATTGGTATAATGCTCAAATTTCACGGTAGACCATAATCTATTTTTGGGGTTCCATTGACTGAATTTCCCCAGCTTGCGGCGAAGCGCTCCCTTAATGAATTACGTCTATTCGCGAACAAATCAGCACGCAGGAATAACCATCATTTTGGGAGTAAGTCAATTATCTCTCAAAACTTTTTTGATGACGTAACAACTAATTTAACAAGTATAGCTCCCTATAAATAAAAAATAAGAGCCTTGCAATAAGCAAAGCTCCTAAAATAATTTCAGTCAAAAAAGACACTCATGGGAATTGATTGGGGCATACAATATTTTAAGCTACATATGTCAAATAATTATCGTAGACTAGTAACCGGTATTTTATGCGGTTTTGGCGTTACTTACGTATATTTATTTCTGATTTATGGTTGCATTAATGTATTCTATTATGCATTTCCCTTTTTATAGATAAAACCGGTCATAGAAGGTTTTACAAAACTGTAAGCAGATTTTTTTATATCTTCCATAGCAAAGATACTCCTTCTGGTACTATTATACCTTGATTCCAGCTATCGAAGGTACCGATATGAATGCTTTAACTAATCTTTTATACTTTCTAAGGAATATAAGTCACTGATTGCAATAACAGCCTTTTCAGCACTTATCTCAAAAGTTCCTTTATCAGTTTCCCATTCACTACCGGCTTATCCGTCAGCCACCGTGGGATAGCCATCGAAATCGCAACATGCATCCGAGCCTTGCCACGCTTATTCTTATCCGTCCTGGTTATGAGAGCACTGACTTCTATCTCCGGGTCCTCAAGCAGAGGCAGCACCACATAATAGAGAGCATCTTCATCAAAGGAAACTTTTCCTAGAATCCTTCCTGAAACCATATCCTCTGCCACAGCCCTGTCTTCCCTTAAAAAGATGTTAAGCGGTGTATCTATACTGACCGTTCCCATTCTGCTCTTAGCGGTATCATCGCTTATAAATCCGCCAAACTGATATATTTCCTTATCCCCATCATCTCGAAGCTTATTGCCAATTTTTCTCGCCGCATCCGCCGGAAGCACATATTCCTGCATCATCAGATGAAAGATATTTTTCACCCTTTCCGGATCTGGCATGGCCTGATAATCTGACATAACTTCTTTGCATGATTCCAGAACGCTTTTTGAAAACAGCGCAAACTCCTCCATATCCGGATCCCATATAAATCTGCCCCTTGCCATCTTAGATAGCGGCAGCGCCTCATCATATATCCTGAACTGTACATACACATTTCGCTCAGAAAATGCCTCGCTATTTTCAAAAGCGCCCCAGGAAAACTCATATTTTTCAATATGGTTTTCGCCTTCTGATTCCCTGACCTTCCTATAAGCCTCTATGACCTGCCTTATCTTTTCATCATCCCGAGAATCCCTCTCTTTACCCGGAGCTGAATCCGGGTGATATAGAAAAAGCAGCCTTTTGTATTTTGCCTTTATCTCCCTGTCATCATCAGACTTTGATGCTCCAAGGATTTTGTATGCTTCTTTCAGAGTCATATCTATCCTTCTGTCAAACACTCACAATTGATTTACTCTTCCAGCTCAAGCCATTCAATTCCGTCAAGCTCTTCATTATAGAAATCAGCATTATCTTCAAAGTAATCAAGTGGACAGCTGTAGCCAAAGTAATAGGTATACAGATCCGTTTTAATAACAACGCCTACTGCCTGTCTGCTGTCCTCGTTAGAGCCCTTTTCCCATGTTATTTTGTATACAGGATAAACCATCTTCTCTGTGAGCTTTTCATCCTGAACACAGTCCGTAACAATAGCATCATTATCGACATATTCACATACAAAATTAATTGCATAAGCATCCGGCTTCTGTGCGTCACGTATTGTGGTCTGAGCGCTCATATTTGTAATAATTGTTAATCCGTCTGATGTCATATCTTCATAATAATATGTCCCATCAAAATTGTTTTCGGTCTTGATGTTCTCAAGCTGTGTATAGCCGGGAGCCTTTATTGTGAAGAAGTTTTTCATATCAATCTCATGACTCGCCTCTTCATCATCCTCTGCTTTTCTTGCTGATACGTGTGAAGACCAGGTGCCATAGCCCAAAAGCAATGATACAACAGCTACAAAAACGATAATAATTGTCCCAAATGATTTCGTTCTCCTCATTCTTATTCCCTCCATAAAATAGTGTGTCCATCCATAACGGAGCATGCTTTAAAAGAAGCATCCTCGCATTCAACAAAAACAACCGCCATAAGGCCTCATTTCACCTCATAGCGGTTATAATCATAGCATGCATAAATGAACGATTATGCTGCATTGTATAAAATTTTCATAAAAATACTAGTAAAATGAAATTACATTTCACAGCTATTCCGTCACTTCCGCAAATACATAGAGGCGGGCGTCGTTTGTGCGGAACATGCGGGTGTCCTCGCCGTAGCCGGTTCCGCCGTAATCGGGATTCAGGCGGACACCGCAGCCATTGAGCATGCTGCCTGTTGCGATTGCCTCATCCTTCTCACCATTCATCTTATAGTGTCTTGCAATGATGCCATGGATGATTCCGTCCTGCTTAACATGGATAGGTGCCATGGTATTGATGAGACTTCCAAAAGCCTTGATGTTAACGCCAACCTGACGGTTTGCAACTTCGTATACCTTATCATCGGCAAGTCCCATAGTCTTCAGCGCAAGATAGTCGTTGTTGGGTCTGCTCTCCTTCTGGAAAATAAGTGCAACTGCTGCCGACTTATCCTTTGATACCACCATAAAACGGTACTTATCAAGTCTGTAGAAATCACCGAACTGGAACACCTTTCTCCACTGCTTGTAGAATTCAACCTGATCGGCAACCTGCTTTTTCTGCTCATCTGCAAGCTCACCAAGGTTAAGCTCATAGCCAAAACAACCGAAGGCAGCTACTGAAAATCTGGTCTCAAGTGGAACAGTATGCAGTGTCTGATGATTGGGTACAGCTGAAACATGCGCACCCTGTGTATTAACAGGATAACCATAGCTGTAGCCTCTCTGAATATCCATTCTGCAAACCGCATCAGTATCATCGCTTGCCCATATCTGAGGGAAGTATGAAAGGATTCCAAGATCAAATCTGTTACCACCTGCAGAACATCCCTCAAAAAGAATATGCGGGAAGTTTGTGGTAAGAGTTTTCATAACTCTGTACAGACCGATGTAATATCTGTGCTGGAATTCCTTCATCCTCTCAGCCGGGAGTTCTAATGAAAATCTGTCCGAGAAAATTCTGTTCATATCCCACTTTATGTAGGAAATGTTAGCTGAGCCAAACACCTTTGACAGAGCATCTATGATATAGTCCTGGACCTCTTTCCTGGACATATCAAGTATCATCTGAGTTCTTCCAACAGAGTGATCACGTCCGGGGATTCTTACTGCCCACTCCGGATGCTTCCTGAAAAGATCGGAATTTTCATTTACCATCTCAGGCTCAACCCAGAGACCGAATTTCATTCCAAGGGCATTTATTTTTTCAGCAAGACCTTTTAATCCATCGGGAAGCTTCTTGGTATTAACTACCCAGTCACCAAGGCCTGCGTGATCATCATTTCTTGCGCCAAACCAGCCATCATCAAGTACGAAAAGCTCTACTCCTGCCTTGGAAGCTTCCTTGGCAATTCTTAAGAGACTGCTCTGATTAAAATTAAAATATGTAGCCTCCCAGTTGTTGATAAGGATAGGTCTCTCCTTATCACGCCACTCTCCGCGCACAATATGTTTCCTTACAAAATCATGCATGCTGCGGCTCATTCCGCCAAAGCCCTTCTTGGAATAGGTCATAACAGCCTCGGGTGCCTCAAAGGATTCGCCCGGATTAAGAAGCCACTCAAAGCCTGTGGGCTGGATTCCGCTTACGAATCTGCTAAGGAAGGTGCCGTTTGATGAAAGAGCACTATAGTGATTTCCACTGTAAACAAGATTAAAGCCAAAGCAATCTCCGGCTGTCTCAGTTGTATCCGGCATACTCAGCATAGTGAAGGGATTGCTTCTGCTTCCGGATTCTCCGGCTGCAAGCTCCTCGTTGACAACTTTTCCTGCATTGCAAACTGATGAGGTCTCACCCATCTCATCTGCCCAGCGTCCATGAAAACTTGTGAGCTTAAAGCCCGTCTGCTGAAAATCAAGCTGATTGGAAAGAAGTCTGTCTATGCGCACATCTTCCTTGCTGTCGTTGATGAGTTTGCTGCTTCTGGTGATTGTATTGCAATCAGGATAAACCTTGTAGATCATCTTAAGTCTTACGTCTTTGGATTTTTCCTTAAGAGTAATGACGAGCTGCATAGCATGATCAGCCATGTAAGCAGGAACTGTCGCCCCGCTCTGAAGATCTGCTACAGCGCCCTTATCTTTGTCATCATAGGAGGACGGGAGTGTCTCAAGTGCTGTAATCTCATCTGAAATAACTGCGTTTTCAAATAAAAAGTCGCAGGTTGTTGAGCCATCCTTGAAGGTCAGCTCAACCATAGGCTCTCTGATATCGCCTTTCCCGAAGCCTGACATCTCAAGAGGCATAACCTCGAGGCACATTGGGTAGTACTCAGGTGCATAGACTACCATGTTGCCGCCTTCATTTTTATGCTTGATTTCAAGAACCTTCGCCATGTCGGCAAGGATCTCTGTATTCCCGTTTTTTAACAATTCTTCATACTGACGTTCTGAAAGAATCGACATTCCGTAATGAATGTGTTCTATATGACCTGACGGCAGAACCTGCATGAAATAGCTGCAGTTCTTAGTCTGAAGTAAAAATATATTGTCTTTCCTTATGATCATCTTACGCAAATTCCTCTCATTATTATGTCTATCATTATTTTAAGTGCATCGTCGTAGGTTGTATTTCCTTCGATCAGCACATTTGAGCTTAAAAAGCGCTCTATGGAAGCTTCTGTCATGGCCTTTATTACAGGGATGGGCAGCGGTCTGATAACGCCCTCTCTCACACCCTTTTCAATGAGCTCAATTGTATCTTCCCAGTCGTTCTCGAGTCTGTTCTGAACCTTGACGTAAATCTTGGGATATTTATCTCTTAGTGTGAACACTTTTCTGAAATCCACATCGCGGTATTTGTCCGGCATGCAGATCATGATCTTCTCGATTTTCTCAACTGTGGAAAGTGAGTTGTCGTTAAGGATTTCAGCTTCCTTGGCTTTGATGGAATCAAAGCAGTAATCAACAAGTGCATCGAAAATTTTTTCCTTGTCATCGAATTCCTTGTAGATTGTTTTCTTACTCATGTGGAGATCACTTGCCACATCGTCCATGGTGAACTTTGAGCCTTTTTCCTTGAATTCGTTAAGTACTGCCTCAAGTATCTTTACCTTTGTATCGTTCATATAGCCTCCTATTTTATTTGTGCTAATCATTCCCCTCATCCGCCCCTTCGGGGCACCTTCCCCCCAAGGGGAAGGCTATATATATTCCGCTTCCTTCATTGGAAGACTTCATCTTTCCTTCATTAGAATGCTTCATCTTTCCTTCATTAGAATGCTTCATCTTTCCTTCATTGGAAGGCTTTATATTTTCTTATTCGCTATGAAAAAATCCCTTACCGACTGCAACAGTTCTTCCTTAGGCATCGTTTTTAGGAGATATCCGTTGGGCTTTAGGCCCACAACCTTCATTACACTCTCCTTATCTCCCTTGCCTGTGAGAAATATGACGGGAGTGCTCTGTGTCTTGGCTTCGGTTCTTATCATCTCAAGAACCTGCGGCCCCGAGGTGACAGGCATCTCGTAATCCAGAAGAATGAGATCTGGAGTATTGTTTGCAAGATACGTTATGGCCTGCATTCCGGAATTTACAATCGTGACTCTGTACTCCTCATCGAGCCAGTTTTTAATGAGCTTTAGGAAGGTCGGATCGTCATCCACGAGAAGGATGCTCTTTCTTCTGGAGAGCTCGTCATTTAAAAGGCACAGCTCCCGCATACGCTCCGTTACCTTTTTTATATCCAGTGGTCTCTCAAACTTCTCGGCTATCATATCTGCAGGAATACTTTTGGTGATGATATCATACTCGGATACATCACCTATCATGCAGAGTATCTTGTCATTTTCAAGACATATGTCCCTTAAATAGATAAGTGCATCCGTGATCTCATCAATGTATTGCCCCAGATAAAAGAGAAATACATTCGGTTCCTTTCTGTACTTATCAAGCTCGTTGACCTTCGGCTCCGTCTTTATTACCTGTAGTCCTGCCTCAGTAAGATTCTTACTGATAGCATCTACCATGAAGGTCGAGCCACTACTTATGAGAAGAATTTTATTGTCCATCATTTCCTCCTGCGTCAAGTAGCTTCTTTATCCCATCCCAGTCAGCACTGAGAATTGCAGCTCTCATATTTTTGAAAAACTCACGATGCTCATCAGGAACTCGAAACCCTTTTATAGTTTCCATTATATAATTAATGCTGTCAAAATCAAAGCTTTGAGCCAGTTCTCTTAGAGCATTTTTTGCATCTTCCACAGCTTTTTCTTCCATTAAAGGAAGTTCCGCCTCTTCATCCTCTGTCTCCGGTATGGAAACCATCCTTTCCCAGATGTCCTTATACAGATTCAGAAGTCTTGGTGTTTCTTTGTTTATGAAGTCAATGTTCTTTTCATCTCCGGCTTTTTCCAGCTCCTCTGCAAGCTCTGCCAGATTGTAAATTCCAAGTATCCTGGAGGAGCTTTTAAGTGCATGCACTTTTATCGTAAAGTTTTCAATGTCACCGTTTTCAAACGCATCCTTTATTGCAGAATAGTTCTCTTCCAGATTGCTCCTGTAAGTCGTAGCCGCTTTGACAAAGGCCTCCTGTGAGCCGCAGTTTTTGATACCTTCCTCAAGTACTATAAGCGGCGCATTCTTTATCCAGTGCGGAAGTAAGTCATACTCAATATTCACCTGGTTATCCGCATCCACTTCCGTTATTTCTATGCTGACCTTTTCCCCAGGAAGAAACTTAGTCATTAAAAGCTCAAGCTTTTCCGACATTATCGGCTTTGTAAGATACTCATCAAAACCGGCTCGAATATAAATCTCCCTCGCACCGGAGATGGCATTTGCCGTCAGGCAGATTACCGGAACACCTTTATTCTTATTATTGTCATCCTCCTTGAGCCTCTTTAGTGTCTCTATTCCATCCATGCCTGGCATCCTGTGATCAAGGAAAATTATGTCGTACCTTTTTTCTCTTGTCTTCTCAAGACACTCCGGTCCGCTCTCTGCGCGATCAATTTTTACCTTGGTCGTTTTGAGCAGTCCCTCAAACACATCCAGATTTATCGGCGTATCATCTACCACCAGAACCCTCGCATCAGGTGCCACAAATCTCTCATGATACTTTTTCTGTTCTATTAAGGCTTTTTTGTAAGCCTCCATGTAATCGCCGATAGGGACATTTCTTATTACCTTCTGTCTGATATCGAATGAAAAGATCGAACCGGTTCCATAATTACTTTCCACATTCAACTTACTTCCCATAAGTTCAAGAAGCTTCTGGGTGATATTTAACCCCAGTCCGGTTCCCTCGACGCTTCTGTTTCTTACTTCATCGACCCTTTGAAAAGCCTCCGTCAGCTTTCCAAGGTCCTCCTCCTTTATACCGATTCCCGTGTCTTTTATCATAAACTTTAGAATCACTTCATCGTCACTTGCCATTTCATGCTGTATATTAAGCGCAACATATCCCTTTTCCGTATACTTGACAGCATTTGTAAGGACGTTGGTTATTACCTGCTTTATACGTATTTCATCACCGTACAGGATGCTTGGAATCTTTTCATCAACATCAACCACAAAATCCAGTCCCTTGCCCTGGGCCTTAGGCTTTATCATGTGAACAAGGTCATTTATTACTGATGAAAAATCGTAGTCCACTAAAATAATATCCATTTTTCCTGCTTCTATTTTGGAAAAATCCAGGATATCATTTATCAGTCCAAGCAGTGTATTTCCGGCTGATTTTATATTCTGTGCATACTCTAATATCTGCGGATCCTTGCACTCTCTGATTATCATTTCATCCATTCCAAGAACCGCATTTATGGGCGTCCTGATCTCATGGGACATATTTGATAAAAATGAGGACTTAGCATCATTTGCTGCTTTGGCTTCCTCCACAGCCTCTATAAGCTCACCTGTCATCGCACTTAAAAAATGCGCCAGTCTCTCTGAGAGAGGAACAATTCCGTTTTTATGTTCATGCTCCAAATTATCGTTGGTATTCGTGGCATATGCAGGTATTTCCGGAATTCCTTCACGCATTCCAACTGCTATAAGTGCACTGTTTAGTATTCCGCCCTTTCCTTCAAAGCGGTAAATCTCTCCCATACCAAGACACAACTCCGGTTTTTCATATCTTCCTTCGCTGTAGTAATCAGGCTCTAAGTGAAAATCACCCCGAAGAAATGCCAATCTGTTTCCGCAAATAATCAGTTGCAAATATTCCGCCCCGAAGTTTTTCATTTTCTCTGCGCCGCTTTTGGTATTTTCAAGTATTTTTTCCTTAACGCCAAATGAAAAGCGCACCTTCTCGCCTTTTCTTATATCACCCTCAAGTAATATTTCACCGTTTTCACCAGCTGCTGAGGGTGTCCTTCCCATAATGATTCCGTCGCGCTCAACCACAAGCGGAAATTCGCCCAGATTGGGAACAAGCGCATCGCTTGCTCTCACTCCCAGATATTTTGCAAAAACCTCTACAGGCTTTTTTCCATCGAGAGAACTTACTATGATGGAGCCATTTTCAGATTCATTTGAAGCCTCAATGTCCATATATCGTCCTATTGGTTCCCATCCAAAGAGATAGTCCACATAGGCATATAGTTCCTTTCCCTGATAGACAGCTATGGAAACACCTTTCCCAAATTTATCATCGGATATTACAAAAGAATCTGCTTTACTAAAGAAATTGGCATTTTTATCATTCTCATCAAACCTGTTGATAGCTGCCACAGCACCAAAAACAGGCACATTTTCAAGCCCCTTTGATAATTCATTAATCAGAATCGGCGAAGGCGCACTCCTTCCTGCAAGGAAAACCTGAATAGCCTTTACATCCTTTAACTCTTTTATCTGCTTGCTCACCTTTTCTGAATACTCGTGAGCTTCTGTGGCAATTTCGGAATTGCTTCTTGCGGCTCCCGCAAAATTATTAAACAGAGTGACCGTAGCTTCTTTCATAAGAGTGAAAGTAAGTAGGACGCACTTCTTTTTCTTGTACAATAAAAATGTCGTGACAAAGGATGACATTCCTACTATTGAAAAATTCGGGAAATTTTCCTTTAGGCACCCTAAAATATCCTCAAGCTCTTCGTCTTTGATATTGCCCACAAGCGCTTCTATTATTCCGCCTGTGTACGCATGCGAAGCAAACTCCATCTTAAGAAAAGGGAGCTTGGAATTCAGGTCCTCTAAATCTTCAATTATCACATTTTTCTGGAACATACTTTTACCCTATCATTTCAGAAAGTCTGTCACGCTCCGCGATAACCTTGTCAATAAGCTCTGTATAATCCATCTCCTTGCCTGCTCTTAACAGTTCAGTCATCTCACTTGCAGGCTCATAAATAGGCGTAAGTGCAAGATTTCCCAATACTCCCTTAAGTGCATGGGCAGCCTCAAAGGCAGCGGGAATATTATTTTCATCAAGCAGCTTTTTAAGCTCCTCGTAGCGGCCTCTCTCCAGTGCTTCCGGTATGAGGTCAAGATAGAATTCCTCATCGTCAAGACATCTTGCAAGACCTTCCTTTGTATCCGCGCCAAACTCATTTAAAATATCTATAGATAACATGGTATTCTCCCTTCCTGATTATCGAATATGATTGTTCTTATCTCACTGCAGTGCTTCTTCAACTTCTCTTTGCAGTTCCCCGTTTTCCTTTTCAATGAGCTTCTCGAACTCTTTGGGAACGCATGGCATGGAAAAATAGAACCCCTGTATAACATCACAGCCTGCAGCTTTCAAAAGGTCATATTGTTCCTTAGTCTCTACACCCTCGGCAACCACCTTGACCTTAAGTGATCTGGCAATGTCAATCATGAGTTCAACCATCTTCATATCCTTGTTGCCATCATGAATATTTTTCACAAACTGCATGTCGAGCTTTAGTATATCTATTGGCAGGGAGGTGATCATATTAAGTGATGAATAGCCTGTTCCGAAGTCATCCATCTCTATCGCAAAGCCTCTTTCCCTAAGGCCCTTTACCACGTTTATTATCTGATCCGAATTTTCAGTGTAAGCAGATTCTGTTATCTCCAGATTTAGCATTCCCGGGGATATCCAGTTATTCTGCACTGTTGTAAATATCTCTTCCTCAAGGTTAGGAGCGCCTATATCAACTCTTGATACATTGACGGAAACCGGTATTTTCAGATCGTAGTTCACCATCCACTCGCCAACCTGTTTTGATACCTCATCCCAAACGTAATGATCAAGCTGGTGAATCAGTCCGTTGTCCTCGAAAAGCGGAACGAATTTATCAGGTCGCAAAAGTCCCAGCTCCGGGTGCTCCCATCTCACAAGAGCTTCTGCTCCGTAGAGCGAATCCCTGTCTCCCTGTATTGCATATTTGGGCTGGTAGTATACAGTAAACTGTCTCTCCTTTATTCCTCTTGCCATGTCGTTGATAAGACGCTCGTTCAAAGCTTCCTTGTCATGCATGTCCTCGTCATAGATTGCGGACTGTATGTTGTAGTTTCCTCTTATACTGTTGCAGGCAACCCTGGCCTTATCAAAGCGGTGCTCAACGGAGATGTCCATATTTACATTTCTGTAAATTCCCATTCTAAGATAGACTCTTGAATTGTTTAATATATCCTCAAGTCCTCTTCCTATCTCCTTTAGCAGTTCATCGTAATCAGATCCGCTGGGGATGTAAAGCAGGAATTCGTCCGCACCTCCGCGTCCCGAAATACCTCCTTTATCCCTTGCGATATGCTTTATACTGTCTCCGATTTTTATAAGGACATCATCTCCGGCTCTTCTGCCCTGCAGTTCATTTATAAGGTGGAATCTGTTTACATTAAAAACAATGGCATCCATTCCCGGAGTGGCATAATGCATATCCCTGAAATGTGAGTACTCCATGAAGAAATCATGGGTGAGAAGTCCCGTAAGGGCGTCATTCTGCGTAGCATGAATAAGCCCTCTGCCCTCTCTTAGCTCAATAGCTCTGTCAATACGGGCACGTATAACCATGGGATGTGAAAAGGGCTTTGATATGAAATCAACGGCACCAAGCTTAAAGCATCTGACTTCGGATTCACGCTCAGTAGTGCATACTATCACCGGTATCTGCTTTAATATCTTGTCATTATGCATGAATTCAAGAACTTCATAGCCGTCCATATCAGGCATCATAAGATCAAGAAGGATAAGTGAAATAACATCACTGTTTTCCCGAATAACATCTATTGTCTTAAGTCCATCAGTCGCAAAGATAACATCATAGCTATCCTTTACTATATTTTCCAGCATTTTTCTGTTGATGGGCTCATCCTCAACGATCAGTATCGTCCTTCTAACATTTAGCTGACTTACCATATTGATCCCCCGTGAAGTATCCAATAAAATTGCATATTGCGCGTAAACACAATACTATTCTACCATGCCTTAGTTTCCGAGATGGTTAGCTAGTTATGAAAAGAATATAAATTTTTTGTGTACTAAGTTTCCATGAGAGAATTACCTCATTATAGATGCAAAAAGAGCCCCGGATTACTATCCGAAGCCCTATCGTGCGTGCGAAATATGTTTTTGATTGAATCAATACATATCCGAACTGAATATCAGATATGAATTATCACTGAGGATCACATGGCCGGCTAAGTCGGCTGAGTACTGATCCCACAAATCCTTATCAACAATTATCAGTGATCCCTCATCATGAAGGAAATTCTCAACTGTTCCGTCTACAGGAAGAAAGTCGCAGTACATCTCAGCCGGAGCCACGTACTCAGGCTCCCAGTGTCCCTGCTTTGAATAATCTCTGAATTCAGAAATAAGATATACATTTCGACCGGAGTATTCCTTTCCGTACTGAGCTGCAAAATCCTGCATATCAGCTACGAACTGATCAACGGGATGTCCGCCTGTACCTGCAAGATTGATATCGTTTCTGATACAGGGAATTATGAAAAACAATGCCGCTGCTATTACGATTCCCAGTAAAACTCCCGGAATGATTATTTTTCTTCCTGTACAGCGAGCTGCGATAAAGCCGCACATTCTCGCCACAAGTATGCACAGTGCAAGAAGTGATGTGTAGATATACCATTTAAGATAGCTTCCCATTGCTGCAAAGAACAGCACCGGAATTACTGTCCATATGATAAATAAATAATTCTCAGAAAAGAAATCCCTGATTACTGATGTGTACTTTTTACCGGTGTGGTGCTTGATCACAAGCACTGCGATAACGATGCTGACTGCTGCCACAAGAAATACTACCATGACATTGGAAGTCACAAAATCCGTTACAGGCTCAAGAAAGCTATTGTCGGATTCACTGACTCTGTCTACAGTCTCTCCGAACATCAGGGTATTTATAAATTCCATTCCATCGAACATGGATCTCTTCACCATCCATGCCACAGGAAGAAGTGCCGCAAGAAGAGCTGATACAATTACTCTTACTGGTGACTTGAAAGCATCCTTAATCTTAGGAATATAGAGAAGTCCGATTATAAAGATGAGTGCTGCGTGAGGACCCTTGCACATAAAGGCAAGTCCCAATGAAATTCCGTAGAGATACATGAATTTTGCATTTTTCTCTGTCTCATATAATGAAAACATTGCTATCACAAAGAACAGATTAAAAAATGAATCCATCTCTGCCGACCTGTACATATGGAATGTAAAGAAGGGTGTGCATGCTGCAAACACAAACGGAAAAATCACTGCTGAATATAGATTGTCTCTTTTAATCAGATACAGGATAATCGCAGCCAGAGTCAGAAGTCCACCTAATGCTGAAGGGAATCTTGCTGCAAAAGCGCCTTCACCAAACACTTTGAAAGAAGCTACCATAAGATCCAGACAAAGCGGCGGCTTGGAGTTAAAATAATCCGCTGCATATTTGTAGGTGTTAATCACCCAGTTACTCTGCTTATACATCTCGTAGGCGTTTGTTGCGTGATATGCTTCGTCAGTAGATATCAGATATCCTGACCCCAGATTGTGGAACAGCATATAAGAAGTAAGTAAAATCGCCCCAATAAGAATTGAAATCAAAGATCCCATTTCAATTTCTTTTTTCATATTAATCTCCCCAATATATTGTACTTAATCTATCAAAGCTACTTGATATGGTATATTTTAGTACAAGTACGTGAATTATGCACCATCTTTTTCCGATGTTTTGTACGCAAGAAGTCCTATTATACCTCCACTCTGTTTTTGCCACTGTGCTTTCCTTTATACAGCTTTTCATCAGCATCGCGGAAAACATTATTAAGGCCTTTTCCAGTATATGAACCTGATACCCCAAAAGTCATTGTGATTTTGATTTTTATTCCGTCATATTCAAAGGGATAGCCTTCAACCTTCCGGCGTTTCTCATCCAGGAAGGATTTTATTTCCAGTAATGATCTGTTTGATTTTTCAAGAAAAATGAATTCCTCGCCTCCCCATCGATAAAGCAAGCCTGACTTTTCATCCAATAATTCACCTATAGTTTTAAGGACATAATCTCCGCATTTATGTCCGTAAGTATCATTTACCTTTTTGAAATCATCTATATCCCCGATAGCAATCCAGTAGTCATGTGTAGCGCCATTTTCGACGCTCTGAATGCTTTGATTAAGGCGATATCTGTTTGGAAGGCCTGTAAGATTATCGTGGGAAAGCTGATATTCAAGCTGTTCCTCCGATGAATTGGCAATGTAGACAAGGAGCTGCAGCACAAACAGATTGATTGCAAAAACTATTACGCCCCATAACAGCGAGAGCCAGAACTCCGCTGTATCCGTGAGCTTATAATGTGGGGGATTAAAGCGTAAATAAACGAAAACTCCAAGATAAAAAATCATTCCCAGGATGCAAAAAGGCATCATTCTGATATATTTTATTTTCAATGTCCGTCCTGTATATTCAGCATAAAATGCAAGGACATTCATTCCGATTAATGCAATTTGAAAGCCGCCGCCCCAACCGGTGAATAGTACTGCAAGCGTCATATGAGCCAGTACTTCCAGATACACTGCCACTGCATAAAAAGGAAGCCACTCTTTATATACAACAAATAGCATAGCAACATAAAAAGCAATGCTGAAAATGTTAAACCTGACCATAGGTGTAACACCACACTGCGAAAAAACAGTGTACATAAGAACATGGATCAGCAAAAAGCAGATGGCCATGCCCCATGCTATTAGCTTTGCTCTTTTCATGTTTAGAAACATGTCTGAAGTCCTTCCGATGATATTGTGGCCATAGTAATTTCCACTATAATTATCAACGATAGCACTAAACTACAGCTAAATTCCTGATGAAAAGACTATTAAATAAAAGCTGTTGGACATCTATTGGACATAATAATGATTTCATATACGATGCACCACCATTCCTGATTAAATCGTTTGTCTGGATTCTTTATCCAAGTATTTAGCTTCAGTCAGGAAACATAACAGATAAATCATCAGAATTTTGGCAATGCTGCTAAGAAAAAAGCTTATTGTGAACCCTTCCACAATAAAACAAAACATAAGAAATACATCTGCAAGTGCTCCAACCATTGCCAGTAGTCCGGCTCTCTTTTTCCCCTGATTTATGGCAAATGCCAAAAGGAGTACTGCGCTGTATTCAACCAATAAGATCATAATAAACAGGTGGAAAAGTGCCTGCTTGTTCTCCAGAACATTGGGGCCGGATATAATAGCCATATGAAACAGATAAATATCCATAATAAGGTATGCCCCTGCATATCCTTTATAAAAAAGTGAAGCCTTCTTTTTTCCATCCATTAAGCAATAGATAAGCGAACAAACGAGAGCTAATTCACTTAAAGCAAAGGGTATGAAGGCATTTTGAAGCAAAAACCTGTTGGGATCCCCGTTAATGGTCCGAGGCATAAATCGCTCGACCAAAAACGACAAAAGCATTAGAACAGCAGCTGAAAACGTAAGAATCAAATAGACTTTCTTTAGTTTTTTGTCCATAGTTTATCTCCTTTTGCTATTGTTTTCATTCATATAGCCTAAAAATCATAGCTTTACAAAATAATAATAGCATCAAAAAATAAATCATCTATTAATTCAATATAATAATAAAATAAATAGGGAATCCTCCTCTTTCGCGTACTTTACTCTTCAATTATCAACAGATTCCACGCAGGAATTATGATTTTTTCACCTTCTTTAACAACTT
>JAEEGL012014596.1_pt1 | contig 71875 bp, 61 predicted proteins | sample 9134231 | NCBI WGS metagenome assembly JAEEGL01 (sample SAMN16246548, study PRJNA631951) | gut metagenome | biome: gut microbiome; feature: rumen; material: fiber-attached | host: Bos | place: Iran: Karaj | collected 2018-10
ACCACACATTTCGAGGTGGTTTTCACGGATATTGACAGCACCGAGAATGGTCTTTTTGAGGCTAAAACGGAAGATGTCTATTTCGACCATTCCGAACTCACCGGCGGCGACGGCCACTGGTATGAAGGCTCAGCCACCAAGACTCTAAACGTAACGCTTCAGCGTGTCGAAGAGTAACGACTTGACCATTCCCGGTCCTGCCGGCGGACATTATGGATTCACATTATTCCTGAGTCAAGGAGAACGTCTTGCCTTTGAGGTTGAGAGTCAAAATTGAACCGCTAATCTTAAAAGTGGTTTCAAAAGTGGAAAACGAGGAGAAATCGTTATATAAAGTCATTGTACCGTTGCCTGCCGAGTAGGTATAGGTTCCGTCGTAGAGGTCCTGGGTCAACATTCCATCGTCCATATACGTCTTGTTGACGTGAACTCTTTTCCAATCTTCGAAATCGACATAGACACTCACATCATCGTCCTCATCTGAATAACTCCAATGTGTGTTTATCAGTTGTGCCCAGTCGTCGGTGGGTTGCTCATTACCTTCTTCTTTTTCGCCGCAGGCGCCAAAAGAGATAACAGTTGCTGCAACAAAGAACAGCATTGCAATTTTTTTGATTTTTCTATCCATTTTTGTATTGTTTATTATTTTTGCAGATTCCTGATTCACATTCTGTTTCGCTGCACGAGACGAACCTGCGACTTCCCGAATGCAACAAAACAGAGACGACCAACTTTTTGTCTTCTCATTTTTATTGGTAACAAATAATCAAGTTTTTTTACATAATGGAGAGAAAATATTTCAATTATGTTGTATTTACTACAGCTATTCAACGGCATCACTCAACATCACGCATCGAGTATTATCGACTGTAACATACAAGTAAGCAAAATTGATGGTATAGAGTTGAAAACTCTATAAATGTATAGGAAAAATCACTGTATTATCAAAGAAATGTGTATTTTCGCAAATTTTTTTTCGAAACAATTATTGGACTGGCAGGCCCTGTTGATGCTCAACATATGACTCTGACAAGGCTGGAGAATGCAATAAAGCGGCAATCCTCAACGATCTGCCGCTTGTTTTTTTTATTGCAAGGGTTTAGTCAGATTATCATCCCCGAGGCGACCATCAGATGGGCGTCGTTGTCGTAGATTGATGCATACTGGCCGGCGGCAATGCCCTGAATCTTGGTGTCGCTGCTCAGGTGGTACAGGGTGCCGTAGACGGGGTCGCTGACGCGGGTCAGGTGACCTTGGGCAAAGTCGGGTGTGTGGCGTATCTTGAATTTCACATCAACGCTCCAGCCGTCAACGGGGCTGCCGTCGGCGGGTGTGTTCCAGATGTCGGCGCTGAGGTAGTGGAACCCCAGCAGGTTGATTTCCTTGCCGTACTGGGCTTCGGGCGTGTAGCCTTGACTGACGTATAACACGTTCTCTTCTATGTCCTTTTTTACAACGAACCAAGGACCACCGCTGAGGAACAGTCCTTTGCGCTGTCCGATGGTGTGGAACCAGTAGCCTTTGTGGGTTCCAAGCACCTTACCTGTCTCGAGCTCAACAATCTTGCCTTCCTTCTCACCCAGATAGCGACGCAGAAAGTCGTTGTAATTGATCTTGCCAAGGAAGCATATGCCCTGGCTGTCCTTGCGGTCGGCAGAAGGCAGATGTGCCGCTGATGCAATAGTCCTCACTTCGCTCTTCATCATATTGCCGATAGGGAACATCGCCTTGGCTATCTGAGGATAGGTTAGCTGAGTAAGGAAGTCTGTCTGGTCCTTGACGGGATCCTTGGCCGTGGCCAGAAATGTAATGCCGTCAACAGTTTCAGTTGTTGCGTAATGCCCTGTTGCCACGTGGTCGTAGCCTTCACCTCGCTTGTCGATGAAGGCACCGAACTTAATCATTCGGTTGCACATCACGTCGGGATTGGGCGTGAGGCCTTTGCGAACCGACTCTATGGTGTAGCTCACCACGTTGTCCCAATACTCCTTGTGCAGGTTGACCTCCTCAAAGCGGCAGCCGTACTTCTTTGCAATATAGGAAGTAATCTCTATGTCCTCCTCGGCAGGGCAGTCGATATAGCCTTCCTCGTCCTCCATACCGATGCGGATATAGAAGATGTCGGGCGTGAAGCCCTGCTCCTTGAGCAGATGCACCACGACCGAGCTGTCAACACCTCCTGAGACCAATGCTGCAATGTTCATTTTTAATTTCGTTTTTATTTGGCAGACGCTTCTTTATTGATTGGGCTTACACGGGGTAAGCCATTATGTTTAGGGATTACACAGGGGTAAGCCCCTACGGTTTCAGCTTTCAGTTTCCTGTTCTTCGTTCTCCGTTCTTCGTTCTCCGTTCTCTTCGTCTTCGGGCAGGCGTATGCTCTTGAAACGGCGCTGACGCTGTTTCCAGCGTTCACGGGCAAACTGCTGCATATCGCTTACCTCGTCGTTCTCGTCAATGATTTCGAGGCCGAGAATGGTCTCTATGATATCCTCGAGCGTCAGGATGCCCTGAAATCCGCCGTACTCATCTATAATGATGGCAATCTGCTCCTTGTGCTTGAGCAGTGAGTCCCAAATCTCACTAACAGATTTCTCCTCGTTGAACAGCGGAATGTCGCGTTTTATGTCCTTCAGACGTTTGTTGAACTTGTCTTCGGCCAGGTCCTCGAGGGCGTCGCTGCGCAGGATGTAGCCGGTGATGTATTCGGGATCGTCGGCATAGACAGGAATACGGCTGAAGTGACTGTATTCCTCCACCTTGTAGAACTCCTTGAGTGTCATCGACTCGGGCGCGACAGCAGCCACCGAGTGGGGTGTCATCACGTCGTATGCCTTCACGTCGTCGAGCTTGATGACATTCTGTATAATCTTGTTCTCGTCCTCGTCCAGAACGCCTTCGTCCTCGCCAACGTCAGCCATTGCGGCCACTTCCTCGCGACTGACGGTGGTCTCGTCTTCTCCGCGACGCGAGAAGAGTTTGGTGAGCAGGCCAATCAGCAGCACCAACGGATACATCAGCACTATCAGAACCCTTATCGTGCGTGCCGTGAAGCCCATCAAACGTTTCCAGTAGGTCGTACCTATGGTCTTGGGTATGATTTCGGAAAAGATAAGAATCAGGATTGTGGTGAGCGCCGACATAATGCCGAACCAGTTACCACCGAAGGTTGCGGCCTGTGCACCCACGCCGGCGGCACCTATGGTGTTGGCTATTGTGTTGAGCGACAATATGGCGGCAATAGGCTTGCCGTTGTCGGTCTTGTATTCCTTGAAACGCTTGGCGGGCTTGAAGCCAGCGTCCTCACGCATCGTGATGTACGACAGCGGCGTAGACATCAGCACCGACTCAAGGATGGAGCAGAGGAACGAGATGCCCATTGCGCCAAGAAGGAATATCAGTAGGAGGGTTATATGTGACATTTATGGTGGGTGATAAAAAAGTTTATATTAAGGAGGTTGAATGGAGTTAAAGTGAACAATTAAGATTATTTCAACTTAACGTCGTCTTTTCTTTTTTATTGCTTTTGAGGGCAATAATGATTACCGCTGCGAAGATTAGGGCTATGCCGATGGCCAAGCGCGAGGTGAACGGCTCGCCGAAAAGGAATATGCCTATCAAGACAGCTGTTGTCGGTTCAAGGGCACCCATAATGGCGGTAGGCGTCGAGCCTATGTACTTGGCGGCATAGACCATCATCACCAGCGCCAGTATGGCAGGCACCACAGCAAGCCAGCTGACACACAGCCAACTTGTCGCATTTTGAGGCACCTGAAGTCCTCCATTGCAGAGAGCCATAGCGAGATTGCCCAGTGCGCAATAGATAAGCACATAGAAATTGATTTTGAACGACGACATATTGAGCTTGGCACGGTTCATCACAATGATGTAGACGGCGTAGGTGAGGGCCGATATCAGCACAAGCACAATACCTGTCGCCGACAGGCGTGTCCCATCGGGGTTCCAGTAAAGGAGCAGGACACCGACGAACGAGAGCACGATGGACAATATGGTGGTGAATGTCAGCCGCTCTTTGAAAAACAGAGCCATTATGCCGGCGGTAAGTACCGGATAGACGAACAATATGGTAGAGGCAACGCCTACGGCCATCAGTTTAAAACTCATATAAAGCGTCAACGACGATGCCAGGAAGAGCAACCCCAAGCCTGTCAGGGCACCGAATTCGTGTCGGTTAATGCGCAGGCTCTCCTTGCGGAACAGCATTACTATGGCTATGATGATGAATGCCAGACCAAAACGCCAGAAGAGCACGCTTGCCGGCTGCATTCCTTCGCTGTACAATTGTGCCCCGAGAGGGTTGGTGCCGTAGCACACCGCAGCGCCAATTCCACAAATTGTGCCAAAAAACTTTTTATTCATTTATATGTAATCCTCTGATTCTATAACACTAACACGCAAACCACGCCAGCTTGCGCAGTTGCAAAAATACAAAGAAACGTCGGGTTACAAAAATATTTTTCAGCAAGAAACACACGACATTCAACTTTTTTCGTATCTTTGCCACTCGCTACCACATTGTCCGGAGAGGCAAAAACACTCCGAACGATTTGGTTTGTAGTTATATACGAATAAATAATAAAAATAAAACATAGTTAAAAACAATGAAGATTTACCAGACCTCTGACATCCGAAACATTGCCCTGGTGGGTGGTGCCAAATCGGGAAAGACAACGATGGCCGAAGCAATGGCCTTTAACGGCGGTATCATCAATCGCCGTGGAACCGTAGACGGAAAGAACACTATTAGCGACTACCGCGACATTGAGCTCGACCGCAAATACTCGGTCGAGACGACACTGATGTACACCGAATTCGGCGGAAAGAAAATCAACATCCTCGATGTGCCTGGCTTCGCCGACTATCAGGGCGAGCTGGACGCTGCACTGAACGTGGTGGAGGCCGCCGTGGTGGTGGTCAACGCACAGAGCGGTGTCGAGGTCGGCACCGAAATAGCCAACCGCTATGCTGCCAAGCTGAACACTCCTATGATTTTTGTCGTCAACCATCTCGATGCCGAAAAGGCAAATTTCGACGACAGCGTCAACCAACTTAAGGACTTCTTCGGTGGAAAATGCACCGTGCTGCAGTTCCCCACCAACGCCGGTCTGGGCTTCAACCAGATTATCGATATTGTCTCCAACAAGATGTACACCTTCAACGGCGACAAGATGGAAGCCGCTGACATTCCTTCGCAGTATGCCGACAAGGCTGAAGAGATGCGTATGGCCCTCGTCGAGGAAGCTGCCGCTGCCGACGACGCTCTGATGGAGAAATATTTTGAAAACGGCGACCTCACCGCCGAAGAGCTGACAAAAGCCCTCAAGCTGGCTATCGACAAGCGCGACCTGTTCCCCATCCTCTGCACCAGTGCCAAGGAAAATATGGGTGTTGCACGTCTGCTTGAATTCATCGGCCAGAATGTCCCCGCCCCCAACGAGGTAGCCGACACCAAGAAGACCAAGGACGGCAAAGAGCTGAAATGCGACGCTGCTGCTCCGACAGTTGCCTTCGCTTTCAAGAGCTCGAAGGACAAAAACCTCGGCGAAATCACCTATCTGCGTCTCTACAACGGCGAACTGGCAGAAAGCCAGGATGTCGTCAACGCCAACAACCAGAGCAAGGAGCGCGTCAGCCAGGTGCTCGTGTGCAGCGGCAAAGACCGTCAGCGTGTCGAGAAAGCCGTGGCCGGCGATATCGTCTGTACCATCAAGCTGAAAGACGTCAAGATCAACCATACTCTCACCACCGCCAAGAATACTGACGATGCTGTCGAGGAAATCGAATTCCCGACCCCGATATACCAGGTTGCCGTCAAGGCCGCCAACAGCAACGACGACGAGAAAGTCGGTGCCGCTCTGAAAGACCTTGCCACCTACGACCGTAGCCTCTCGCTCGAGAACAGCCGCGAACTGCGCCAAGTCATCCTCGGCACCCAGGGCGAGCTGCACCTCAACACCGTGAAATGGTACTTTGAGAACCAGTACAAGCTGGCCGTCAACTTCACCGCTCCCAACATCCCCTACCGCGAGACCATCACCAAGAGCGCCGAAGCTATGTACCGCCACAAAAAACAGTCGGGTGGTTCCGGCCAGTTCGGCGAAGTCCATATGCTCATCGAGCCTTACTATGACGGTATGCCCAACCAGACCAAATACCCCATCCGCGACACCCAGGAATATCCGCTGGAATGGGGCGGCAAGTTGGTCTTCAACAACTGTATCGTTGGTGGTAGCATCGATGCACGCTTTATGCCCGCCATCCTCAAGGGTATTATGGAGAAGATGGAGCAGGGTCCTCTGACCGGTTCCTACGCCCGCGACATCGTCGTCAACATCTACGATGGTAAAATGCACCCGGTAGACTCGAACGAGACTGCCTTCAAGATTGCCGGCCGTACTGCCTTCCGCGAGGCCTTCAAGCTGGCCAACCCCAAGATTAAGGAGCCTATCTACGATGTCGCCGTCACCGTTCCGACCGAGAGCCAGGGAGGTGTTATGACCGACCTGCAGGGCCGTCGCGCTATGGTGCTTGGTATGGATGCCGAGGGCAAGTACACCACCCTCCGCGCCAAAGCCCCGTTGGCCGAGATGAACCGCTACTGCACCGCTCTGAGCTCCCTCACCAGCGGCCGTGGCACATTCACGATGACCTTCAGCGGCTACGAGCTTGTCCCGACCGACGTCCAGCAAGCCCTCCTCAAGGCCTACGAGGAAGCCGCCAACGAGGAAGAATAAGCTACAGCTTCTCATTATTGACAAACCGAACCGTCCGATTGGACGGCTCGGTTTTGTTTTACTCCTATTAAATATTATTACTTATAACAAAAATTCGAAAGGAGATACATAAAAATGGCAACAAACAAAGAATTAGCATTACAAATGTTTCCCCATCTGATACGATGGGCGCAGGGCGCTTGGAATATTCCTCATTATTATTCTGACCTTGCAGCCTGCATTAATCATCATTCAAATCAAATAGGGGCACCATTGGGGATTGTGCAAGATATTTTGGATGAACTCGCTTCAAAACATCATAAGACTAATGTGCCAACTCTGAACTGTTTGGTCCAAAGCAAAAAAAATGGAGTACCGAGCTATGGGTTTGAATATGTTACCAAAAGATATAATGATTTATCCGACGAAGAGAAAAAGGCCTTGGCGGCAGCAGAGAACAAAAAAGCACACGACTACGATTGGTCTTGGGTTATTGACGAATTGAATCTCAAGATAATCCCGTTTCAAAATAACACAGAACCATTCATATTCCACAAAAACAGCAAAGGAGGTGAAGGTGCAGAACACAAAGCTATAAAGGAGTATGTAATGAATCACCCAACAAGTGTTGGCATTAGAATTATAAAAAATCGGGAAAAAGAACACCCTCTATTGTCTGGGGACAGGGTTGATGTTTATTTTGAATGTGGTAACAAAAAGCACTATGCCGTAGAAATAAAGCCATCTTCTTCAGATGAAGCAGATATTCTCCGCGGAATACTCCAGTGTGTAAAATATAAGGCAGTGATGGATGCAGAGCGCGTCCGTTATGGAGGCAATTACGAAAACGACGCGTTGCTTGTTATTGCAGGAACAATGTCAAGTGAAAATAAGCAAACTGCCATTGATCTAGGTCTGAAATATATTGAAAACTTCAAATATAATTGAATTCCAAAGAACAAGAATACCATAAGACATTATAAAACAAACCAAGCGCCAGCCTTATGGCTGGCGCTTGCAATTATACTTATAACGCTATAGGAATCCGACTTATTCGTTGCGCTGGAAAACCAGAGTGAGGTTGATCGGAGTTTCGTCCTCGGCGAAAAACATAGGCAGTACGAAGGTAATGGCATCGTCTACATCGTCGTAGGTGAACTGCAGATGGGCAATTGTATCGTTGCCATTGCTGTCCTCGGCTACGCCGTCAAGGTAGCCAGTATGGGTGGAGCCGTCGTATGAGTAGGCATAGGATACACCGTAAATCTGCTCAAGCATACCTTCATCGCCACCGTAAGCTTCAATATTATTGGGGAAAGAGAAGTGGGCATAGGTACCATCGAAGTTCAATCCAAAAGTCATAGTCTCGTCTTCGATGCCGGTCATACAAGTAGTGTCCAGACCGAGAAGATTGCTCAGAAACTCAGTGTAGGTGATGCTATAGGTCCAGTCAGTGTTGTGAAGATCGGAAGTGCTCTTTACGCGGGGAGAAGCTTCAGTGTTGCTATTGTTGTTGTCGGCAACGATAGTTTCGTCTTTCTGGCAGGCAGTGAAGGTGAGGACGAGAGCTGCGAGGGCAGCGAAAAAAATGTTTTTCTTCATTGTAGGAATTGTTTTAAATTATTAATTGATTTTGTTTTGATTCGTTTTCACCTATAAGAACGATAGAAAGGAACGAAAAACTACAAACGGGATGAAAAAAATATCCCACAATTTAGCAACACGTTTAAAATCAAATCAATAATTTTATGAAAAATTTCTTTTTTTCCGCGGTTGTATCGACAAGAAAACACTTCCGTGCCGGGAAAAACAGGATTCCGCTACAGTTTCGCGATAATCTCTATGGGATAGTGGTCGGAAATGAAGGGCACGCCGTAGTTGCCGTTGAGGGTGCGGAAACGGCGTATTTTGAAGCCACGGACAAAGAAATGATCGATGACGGTTCCATCAGACTTGCCGAATGCGTTGTAAGTGATGGCGTGGCTGGTGCGGAAAGTCATAGAGCGTGCAGCGCTCAGACCACCCATATAGAAAGCATCGAAAATAGTATCGTTGATGGTCGAATTCATATCGCCGCCCACCACCACCGGTGTGCCGTCGGCCGACATCGTGGCGGCAATTTTGGCTATCAGCTGTGCAGACTTGTCCCTTGCCTTGGCCCCAACGTGGTCAAGATGCGTGTTGAGATAAACAAACTCGCGCCCGCTTTCCTTCACGCGGAAACGCGCTATGGTGACAGTGCGTCGGCAGGCGGCATCCCACCCCAGCGAAGGCCGGCAAGGAGTCTCGCTGAGCCAGCGCGTCTTTGACGATACCAACTCAAGCTTGTCAACATTATAATATATGGCCATAAACTCGCCCTCGTCGATGCCATTGTCACGTCCCACGCCGACACGGCGATAGCGTGGCAACTGACGATCGAGGTATTCAAGTTGGTCGCTCAAAGCCTCCTGCAGTCCTATGGCGTCGGGACTTTCATCAAGAATCATTTTGACCACAGCTTCGCGACGGTTTTCCCAAACATTATCGCCATCTATAGGTACAACAGAATTATATCGAATATTGAACGAAACAAGTTTAACCTTCTGCGCCTGTGGCACAAACGTCAGCATCAAAAAGACAGACAAAACAAAGAGTTTTATATGTTTCTTCATTACTAGCATATCATAAACAGAAATTAAAAACGCCAAAAATGTTTATTTAGTATACGAATTCTAAAAAAAAAATATTTCATTGTGCATCCGTATCGGTGGAAGGGGGAAAGGACAGAGTGTCTGCACCCTGTCATACAAGCTATTAAGATATGAAAGTCAACCACTTGAAGATGTTTGTATTTCAAAGTGTTTCTTTCATATAATATATGTTAAAAAAAAGTGCTTTCTGTATACTTTCCCTGGCATATGTACAGTATATGTACAGTATTTGTACGCTTCTAAAGCGTACAAATACTGTACATATACTGTACAAATACTGTACATATGCCAGGGAAAACAGGGGGGAGGAACGTTGAACCAGGCTGCCACACACAAGGCTTCTCCACGCGCTCCACAGGAGCTTGTGACATATGCCAGGGAAAACAGGGGAGAGGAACGTTCAACCGGGCTGCCACGCTCAAGGCTTCTCCACGCGCTCCACAGGAGCTTGTGACATATGCCTATGCTGGTGGCAGGAAAGGCTGTGCAAGATGTATAATATTTTTTCGCGTGGAACCATAATAAATCTGACGTTTGGCAGTTATCAATAGTAAAAACAGACTACTATGAACACTCAACGACAGAAGATGAAAATGCAGCAGAAGCTGACGCCGCAACAACTTCTGCTGATGCGACTGCTGCAACTACCCGTGACCCAACTCGAGCAACGCATAAAGGAAGAGGTGGAGAAAAATCCAATGATTGAGGTCGACAGCGAGCCTGCCGACGAGATGAGCGAACAGCCCGACGAAAACGAATACGACGATGCGCCTGAAAACAACGATTTCAAGGGCATAGACATTGATGAATACTATGACGACGACGATTACAGCTACCGCGAGCGGCTGGAGACCGACCGCAACACCGAACAGCGCCAGTACGATTTCTCGGACGGTGTGTCGTTTACGGAATCGCTGATGCGGCAGCTCACATTGCTCAACCTCAGCGAGCGCGACCGCACCATCGGCAGCGAAATCATTGGCAGCATAGACGGAAGCGGCTATCTTGGCCGCGACACACAGCTTATTGCCAACGATATGGCCTTCCGGTCGGGTATGGAAGTGGAAAACGACGAGGTCGAGAAAGTGCTGAAAGCGATACAGACGTTCGACCCTGCCGGTGTCGGAGCCCGCAACCTTCAGGAATGCCTGTCGCTGCAACTGCACCGCCGTGAAAAGCCCGACGACGACACACGCCTGGCAACAACCATCATCGACCGCTATTTCAACCAGCTCACCAACAAGCACTACGCTTCGCTGATGACACTGCTGAAAATCGACGAGCGCCAGTTGAACCGCGCCCTGGCCGTGATACGCAAACTCAACCCCAAACCCGGCTGGGGACGAGAAGAAGAGAACAAAGGGGCTCACTACATCATTCCCGACTTCATAGTGACGCGCGAAGACGGCCGTCTTGCCTTCACCCTCAGCAGCCGCAACCGTCCACAGTTGCGCATCAACAGTGAATACACCGAGATGATGCAGCAGCTCAGCACCCGCAAATCGCTGAACAGCAGCGAGCGCGAGACGCTCAACTTCATAAAGGAGAAAAGCGACGCGGCACACTGGCTGATCGACACCCTCGACCAACGACAGAACACGCTGGCAACGACGATGGAGGCAATACTGAAATACCAGCAGAACTACTTCCTGTCGGGCGACAACAGCGAACTGCGGCCTATGCGCTTAAAGGACATCGCCAACGCTACAGGATTCGACGAGTCGACAATATCGCGCGTTGTCAACGAGAAATATGTCCAGACCGATTTCGACACCGTACTGCTGAAAGACCTATTCACCAAGGCTGTCGTCACCGAGCAAGGCGAAACGCTGGCAACCGAACACATAAAAGAGGCTCTGCGCCAGACCATCGACAACGAGGACAAAAGTTCGCCAATGACCGACGAAGCCCTTGCCGAAGCTTTGCAGGCCAAAGGTTTCCGCCTGTCGCGACGCACCGTGACAAAATACCGCGAAAGTATGGACATCCCCGTGGGACGTCTGCGCAAAGAACTGAACAGCAACACCGATTGAATGAAGTCCTTCCGCCCAGCAATCCACCGCATCACCCGACATCTTGCCGCAATGGCCGCCAGCCTGCTCCTGCTTGCCGCGCTGCCGCTTTCGGCACAGACTGATGTCGCAGAGCGCCGCTCCGCCGAATTCTACAACGGCGACGGCAACGAGGTGGCTATGTGGCGGCTCTTCTATCGTGACGGCCTGTCAGGAACACTGGTACGCCAGCGCAACCTGCCGCTCGACTCGCTGCCCGACGAGATAAACCTGCGCCTTCTGAAGGACAGCGCTACATTCTGTTTTCCGATAAAAAACATCATCACGTCGCCCTACGGCTGGCGCGAGCGCTGGCAGCGTCCGCACCGCGGTGTCGACATACTGCTTCGCACCGGCGACCCCGTGCGGGCGTGCTTCGACGGAGTGGTAAGAATAGCGCGGCCGATGGGAGGCTATGGCAACCTGGTGGTGCTGCGACACGAAAACGGCCTTGAAACAGTGTACGGCCACCTGTCAAAGATAATGGTCAAGCCTCGACAGAAAGTCAACGCCGGCGACATCATAGGCCTCGGCGGCAGCACGGGGCGCTCGACAGGACCGCACCTACACTTCGAAGTGCGTTTCCAATACGAGCCCTTCGACCCGGAATGGATTCTGGACTTTTCGAACTACACACTTCGCACACGACGACTGCACCTCGACAAGACCTATTTCGGCATCAGCCGCCCCAAAGGCAACAAACACCCCATATTCAAGGCCGACAAAAGCATCATCAAGGAACGACCTTTGCGCGACAAACCGCGCGAGATATACTACGAAACAAAGCGCGGCGACACACTGGAACGCATAGCTATGATGCACAGCACCAGCGTGGAACAGATCAAGGAACTGAACCCAAAGCTACGCAAAATCAAGCCCGGTCTGCGCATAAGAGTGCGGTGACACCGGCGACATACAGACAATCGACCCAACGCAAACCCTTTCAAACAACATATACAAAAATGAAGAAGACCAATCTTTCAGACTACGACCCATCGCAGGTGCCTTCTGGCAAAAACTACACCGTCGGCATCGCCGTGGCAGAATGGAACAAAGAGATAACCGACGCACTGGCCGAGGGAGCCATCGAGACGCTGCGAAAATACGATGTAGAAGAAGCCAACATACGCGTTGTGCACGTTCCAGGCAGTTTTGAGCTGACCAGCGGGGCTGACCTGATGTTGCGCAACGACAAAGAACTTGACGCAGTGATTTGCATAGGCTGCGTGATACAAGGCGAGACCCGCCACTTCGATTTCATATGCGAGGCTGTGTCGCAAGGCATAACCAATGTCGCTCTGAAACACGAAAAACCAGTAATCTTCAGCCTTTTGACCACCAACAACAGCGAACAGGCCTATGACCGTGCCGGCGGCCGCCACGGCAACAAGGGCGTGGAAGGCGCCGTCACAGCCTTGAAAATGATACACCTGCAAAAAGAACTGGAAAAGAAATAAAACAACGACAACAATGAGCAGAAAAATAGTCTTTATGGGCACACCCGACTTTGCCGTCGCATCGCTCGACGCCATTGTCAAAGCCGGATACGATGTCGCCGCTGTCGTCACTGTGCCCGACCGTCAGACAGGCCGCGGGCTGAAAGTCACTTTCTCGCCGGTCAAGGAATACGCCCTTCAGCACAGTATCCCACTGCTGCAGCCCGAAAAACTGCGCGACCCCAACTTTCTCGACGCCCTGAAAGCCATTGGTGCCGACCTGTTTGTTGTAGTAGCCTTCCGTATGCTGCCTCAAGTGGTGTGGGCAATGCCGCCCCTGGGCACCTTCAACCTCCACGCCTCGCTGTTGCCACAATACCGAGGTGCAGCGCCCATCAACTGGGCCATCATCAACGGCGAGAAGGAAACCGGCGTGACCACTTTCCTCCTAAACGAGAAAATCGACGAAGGCAAAGTGCTTATGCAACGGCATACACCCATAAATGACAACGACACCGCTGAGACGCTGCACGACAGGCTGGCCGAAATGGGCGCCAAACTAACCGTCGAAACACTGGAAGCACTATTCGAAGGCACCATCGAGCCAAAACCACAGACAATTCCCGACACTCTGAAAGCAGCGCCAAAGATTTTCAAGCAGGACTGCGCCATAGACTGGAGACGCGACGGCAAATACATCGTAAACTTCGTCCGCGGCCTATCACCCTACCCTGCCGCGACAACAACAATGACCGACACAAAAGGTGAAAACATTTCGATGAAAATCTTCGCAACCGAATTTGAAAAGGCAGAAAACAGCATTGCAGGAGAGATAAAAAGCGATGGCAAAAAGATGTTAAAAATCGGCGTAAATGACGGATTTATAAAAATTTTAAGCCTTCAAATCAGCGGCAAGAAGAAAATAAGTGTGGATGAATTTTTAAGAGGATATAATGTATCTGATTGGAAATTAAATGTTTAGTAATTGAGGTTAATTTTTTAACATATTTTTTTCAAAAAAAAGTATTTTTTTCAAAAAAACTGTTTATATTTGCAGCGTCAAAATCATAATGTTTAACCCTCAAATTCACAACAATGAACAAAACTGAATTAGTTGCAGCTATTGCAAAAAAATCTGGTATGACCAAAGTTGACAGCGCTAAAGCTTTCAACGCTCTTATGGAAGTAACCAAAGAGGAGCTCAAAAAAGGCAACAAGATTGCTCTCATCGGCTTCGGTACTTTCGCAATGCAGAACAGACCCAAACGCAAAGGCAAAAACCCGCGCACTGGCAAGTCGATCACCATCCCTGCAAAGAAAGTTCTGAAATTCAAAGCCAGCAAGAAGTTCTAAACTTCCCTCTTTATCTACAGAAACAAAAACATCCCTGCAATCGGGGATGTTTTTTTGTTTTCACTCGGCAAAAAAGCGGTCGTTGAAATTTAGCAGATATACACGTTCGGTGGCGCGAGTCAGAGCCGTATAGAGCCACCGTAGATATTCGCGGTCAATCATATCGTCGGTCAGATAGCCCTGGTCGATGAAGACAACCGGCCACTGCCCACCCTGTGTCTTATGGCAGGTCAAAGAATAGGCAAACTTCACCTGCAAGGCATTGTAATACGGATTGCTTCGAACGCCATTCAACTGTTCTGCTTTGGTGGGGAGATCGGCATAATCGGCCAACACCTCGGTGAAGAGCCGCTGCGACTCGTCGCGAGTGAGCGATGGTGATTCTGAATGGAGAGCCTCGAGCAGCAGCTTGCATTCCAGCGGCGCAGCATCGGCATAGTCAACGAAACGAAGTGTTACATCGACAAAATGGAAACCGTATAATTCTTCAAAATTGCGAGCAGCAAGAACCTCAACGATGTCGCCATTGGCAATAAAACCCATCTCGGAGTCATCGTCAAGCCAATGGTAGTTGTTTTTTACCACCATCAGGTAGTCGCCCGTCCCTATCTCATCGTCGCGCATAAGTATCCTATTACGGATGCCTTGGTTGAAAAGGTTTGCGCGCTTGTTGCTGCGACATATAAAAGCAACATCCTCCGTCTGGCCGGAGGAAAACTCGCTGTTGAGCGTTTCTTCAAGATCAGCACCCGGCAAGCGCACGACATCGTCAATACCTTCAAGGTCGAAGAGCGGCATCTCGACACTATCGTCGCTCTGCATCTCTATAATGCGATTGCGAACCAAAGTGGCGCAAGCCAGTATGCCAGATTGGCGTTCCTGTCGAACCACTTCGGTCAACTCCGCCTCGTGAATATTCAAATCAGCAATGGACTGCAGATAGTTAGCCGACAACGCCGGACTTTCGGCAGAGCCCACTGGCGGAAGCTGCGCTCCGTCGCCAATAAGCATCAACCGACAATGGGAACCGTCATTTACATAGTCTATCAAATCCTCCAGCAACGAATGACGACCGGCATAGGAGTTCTCGTCCGGCGTGGCACTGATCATCGATGCCTCATCGACAATGAAAAGCGTATAGCTGTGTTTGTTCTGCGCCCTGACGCTGCGCACAACGCCAGTAGCGTCGGTAACGGAGACATAGATTCTTTTGTGTATGGTATAGGCTTTGCGATTCGAATAACCCGACAGGACCTTTGCCGCTCGACCCGTAGGTGCCAACAGTACGGTTTTTATTCGCAGACGCGGTGCTGCCTTTATCAAGGCCGACACGAGCGATGTCTTGCCAGTACCGGCATAGCCACGCAGCAAAAAAGCCGAATGAGGATCGTCGTCGAACAAAAAATTCACCATCTCAGCACACGCTTCGCGCTGCCCGGCAGTGGGTTCGTGTGGAAAGAAAGAAAATATAAGCTGTTCGACCCTATTCATACTATAGTAGAATAAAAAAGAGATTTGCCTGAGGACAAATCTCTTTATTGTTGACCATACATTCAGCAATTACTATTCCTGAACGGGAACAGCAGGAGCTTGCTGTCCGCCCATAGCATCGGCAGCAGAAGGCAACTCAACCTGCTCGGCGTTGACGGCATTTTTCACTGCCGACGACGATTTGCCGCTGTTGATGGTGATGGTGGCGATAAGACTCAGCACAACCAAGGCAATGGCAAGACCCCAGGTGAGTTTCTCGAGGAAATCAGTGGTTTTGCGGACACCCATAATCTGGTTGGGAGCAGAGAAGTTGGCAGCAAGACCGCCGCCCTTCGAGTTCTGAACCAACACAACCAAAGCCAAGACAACGCTGACAATCAGAATAAGTATTACAATAAAGTTGTACATAATTTATTACTTTTTATTATTTTCTATTTTAAGTTTAAGTTCCGAAATTCGAATTGCAAAAGTACTACTTTTTTCGGGATATTTAGCAATTAATTTTTCATACACACTTATAGCCCGTTCGAATTTACCCTGCTTTTCAAGCACAACTGCAAGAGTTTCAGTCTCTAATGACTCATCTTTGGTTATACTCTTTTTTCCTAGAACCTCGACCGGCACCTCTTCATTATCGCCCAATTCGTCGGCATTATAGTTACCTGTTTCGAGAAATTTGGACAGAATAACACTCTTTGGTGCCGTTTTGAACGAGACTTCCTGATATGCGTTTATCTCCTTCATAATGTCGAAGGAATCCTGACCAACAGACTCATCCTCTTGGCTCTTTGGCTGTTCCTCGTGCTTCTGAGTCTTGATGTCGACGGGAGTTTGGATTTCCGTGTATGTCGCACGTTCAAGATAGTCTTCAAATCTGGATTTGTCAAAAAGATAAAGCGATACTTTGGGCAGGTAACGTTCTTCCCATCCCGATGTGCCAGTAGCCTTGTCGCTAAGGATGTCCATAACCTGCAATAAAGAACAAAACGGGAAACGGTTTTTTTCGGTCTGTATTTCCGTCTTGTCCAACATTGAATACCGGCACAAATCATCCAACTTGACATTAAACGCTGATTTATCCATCATTTTACAATATTAGTGTCCAAAATTCAAATTGCAAATGTACAAGTTTTTTTTGAAATGAAAAAATATCACATCACAATTTTTAATTATATGACTGTACGACAATAAATTAAATATGCAATTAAAAAGTTTTAAACATTTTTATGTTTCTATGTCAAAAATTATGTGTACTTTTGCACTTCCAAATTTGAGTAAAAATGAAGAGAACATTTCAACCATCACGCAGAAAAAGAGCAAATAAGCACGGTTTCCGTCAGAGAATGTCGACGGCAAATGGCAGAAAAGTGCTGTCCGCACGTCGCAGAAAAGGCAGAAAGAAATTGTCCGTTTCCGACGAACGATAACAATCGTGCCGGTATCCTCATTTTTTAGGAGGAACTGTTTGCAAACAAAATTTAAGAAGTATTGTAGTCAATACTTCTTTTTTATTATCATCTCCTGCAGAAAACGATGAAAATGAGAAAAACCAAACAAGAAATCATCATTAACGATGTTGCAGTCAGCGACGCCGGTGCCGAAGGCAAAGCCATAGTACGCATCGACGGGATGGTCGTTTTTGTTCCATTTGTGGTACCTGGCGACATCATCGACTTGAAAATAATCAAAAAAAAGAAAAACTATGCCGAAGGACGTGCGCTGGCTATCAAACAGCCGTCGCCACAGCGTGTTGAAGCACACTGTCCTCACTTCGGTATCTGCGGAGGATGTAAATGGCAAACAATGGAATATAGTGCCCAGCTGCGTTGCAAAGAGCAGCAGGTGCGCGACAACCTTGAACGGCTGGGTCATATCGACACATCGGCAATGCGACCCATATGCGGTTCGGACGACAAATTCTACTATCGCAACAAACTGGAATTCACTTTTTCGTCCAAACGATGGCTCAACGAGGGCGAGACTCGCGATGAAAACGACCCCGGTGCTGTAGGCTTTCACGTGCCGACAGTGTTCGACAAGGTTCTGCCCATCGAGCATTGCGCTTTGCAGAGCGAGCCTTCCAACCGCATACGCCTTGCCTTGCGCGACTACGCACTTAGAGAGAATCTACCATTCTACGATATACGAAACCACACAGGCTTCATCCGCAACCTCGTCGTCCGCAACACAACAACAGGGGAATGGATGGTAATAGTCATTGTTGCCCAGAAAAACGACACACTATTGATGCCGATGATGGAATTTCTCAAAAAGGAATTCCCTGAAATCACTTCGTTGCTTTATATTGTGAATGAGAAAATGAACGACTCATACACAGACCTCGATGTTGTAACCTATAGCGGTCAAGACTATATCACAGAGCAAATGCCACGATACAACGGTGGGAATCCGCTGCAGTTCCGCATCAACCCCAAGTCGTTCTACCAGACCAATTCCAAACAGGCATACAAACTCTACAGCTACGTGGCTGAATTCGCGCAGCTGCAAGGCCACGAAAACGTATACGACCTCTATACCGGCACTGGCACAATTGCCCAGTTCCTGGCAGGAATGTGCCGCCACGTGACAGGCATCGAATATGTCGACGAAGCCATAATCGACGCACGTCTCAATGCCAAACTCAATGGTTTCGACAATTGCACCTTCTTTGCCGGCGATATGGCCAAAGTGCTGACCGACGACTTTGTTACCGCCAACGGCCGTCCCGATGTTGTCATCACCGACCCACCGCGTGCCGGAATGCACGAAAAAGTAGTTGAACAATTGCTTGCAATTGAATCCAGACGAATTGTCTATGTCAGCTGCAACCCCGCGACACAAGCCCGCGATCTGCAAATGTTGAGCACGAAATACAACATCGGACGCATTCAGCCCGTCGATATGTTCCCCCACACACAGCACGTAGAAAACGTTGTTGAACTCATATTAAAAGATAAAAAATAAAAAAAAATCATTCATTTAAAAAAAAAATACTATCTTTGCATATTGATATTTTGACGCGGCAAGCCTCAAATTATCATTTAGATTATTGAATGTTAATTTTATATAGAAAATAAATAATAATAGTATAACAATATTAATTCCAACTGCAAGATGAAAAAAAGAGTATTCTTTCTCCTTTTGGCTGCAATGATGATGCCGCTGGCAATGAATGCACAGTACAACGCATCAATTCACATTGACTCTACCGTCAATGCGTGTGTCTCCTACACTTGGTCCGTCAATGGAGTGACTTATACCACTTCGGGCGTTCACACAGTCACTGTCAACGACACACTTTACATACTGGACCTCACCATCAATCCAGTATACAACGAGACAATAACCACTCCCATCCAGGGAGGCTGCACATATACGTGGGGCGACAGCGTATTCACCACCAGCGGTGCACACACACAGACTTTCCAGTCCATCGCAGGATGCGACAGTACCGTGACCATCACCCTTGCACTGGCCACCGCTGCTTCAAAGACCTACGATGTCACAGCCTGTGAGTCCTACATCTGGAAAGGCGACACTCTGACTTCTTCGTGCAACATCTTCATTACCGACACCACTAACCCACAATGCGATTCGTTGCTGAACCTCAACTTGACCATTATCAATCCCGTTCAGAAGAGCTACGATTCCGTCATCACCGCCTGCGAGAGAACCCGTTTCCGCTGGTCGGCAACATCGTCGTGGATTACAGTGACTCAGGATGGCTACACCATCACCTCTGAAGCCTATTCCCAGACATCCGCTGCCACTCGCGCAATCTTCCATCCCCGCACGGTGGAACAGTGCTTCGACAGCACCGTCACCATCCAGTTCAACATCAACAGCAACAGCGTAACCAATATTGTTGAAAAAGCCTGCGACAGCTACATACTCAATGTCAACGGCACCGACTACGAATACACCTACAGCAAACTGGACACCATTTCAGGTCTTAAAGCTGCCAATGGTTGCGACAGCCTTATCATCCTCAACTTAACCATCAACCGCACCCCAGATGTCTTCATTACTGGTGACCTCCGCGTGGCTCCGGGTTCCGATGCAACTCTCAAGGCAAACAGCAACCAGAACGTCAGCTTCCTCTGGAGCAACGGTTCTACCAACGAGACCATCACACTGACCAACATTCAGGGCAATACCGACGTATGGCTCACCGGCAAGAACAACAGCACTGACTGCGAGAACACCGCTCACGTTACCGTTATGGCCAACCTGGCTATCGACGGCACCAACGACGAAATCCTGCAGCTCTATCCCAACCCGACAACAGCACAGGTCAACATCAACTGCAGCGAGCCTCTCAAGAGCGTCAGCGTCTTCAACCTGATGGGACAGCAAATCATCAATGCCGGCACTGCCAACGTTGTCGACCTTGGCAACCTCAGCAACGGCTCATACGTAGTACGCATCGAAATGCAGAATGGCACCGTGGCAACACGCACCGTCATCCTTTCGAAATAAAGCATTCTCCTTTCTTAAAAAAAGCGTTCGGAGCACCGAACGCTTTTTTTATAACTGAACACACTCACCAAAATGCTCATCCGCAAACAATACATAAGCCACTTGCTGCCAGTCGTCATACTGCTTGCCACAGCCTGCTCGCGACAAGCGCAGCCCATACGCCTGCAAGGCCAGGCACAAGGCACAACCTATTCCATAACCTACTATGACCCACAGCAACGCAACCTGCAAAGCGCTATCGACTCACTGCTCGACGACTTCGACCAGACAGCATCATTATGGGTCGACAGTTCGCTGATACGCAGAGTCAACGACAATAGCGACAGCGTTGTCAACGAGCTCTTTGCCACACTCGTCGACCTCTCTGTCCTGATGCACGACTTCACCGGCGGAGCCTTCGACTGCACCGTCGGCAAGCTTGTAAATGCCTGGGGGTTCGGATTCTCAAAACGCGAGACATTGGACAGCAGCACCATTGACAGTCTGCTACGATATGTGGGGCAGCAGCCTGAAATCACACGCACATCCGATGGGCTGCCGAAAGTGTGCAAACCATATCCCGAAACAACATTCGACTTCAACGCCATTGCGCAAGGCTACTCCACCGATCTTGTCGCGCGCTTCCTCGAGCAACAAGGCATAGACAATTATCTTGTCGACATTGGAGGCGAAGTCTACGCCAAAGGCTGTAAAGCCGACGGCACAGCCTGGCGCATCGGCATAGAACGTCCCGCTGAAAACCGTTACAGCAGTCCCGAAGTGGAGACTGCCATCGAACTACACAACCTGTCGGTGGTGACATCAGGCAGCTACCGCAAATATTACGAGAAAGACGGTCTGCGCTACTCCCACACCATCGACCCCTCAACAGGCCGTCCTGTTGAACATAGCCTGCTCAGCGTATCGGTCGTCGACACAGCAGCCTGGCGTGCCGACGCACTGGCGACAGCCTTTATGGTTATGGGTCTCGACCGCGCAAAACAGTTCATCGAAGAGCACCCCAACGACTCTGGAACACAGGCTGTATTCTTCATTTACAGCGACGGCGACGGCTACAAGACCTACGCAACAAATAAATTCAATAAGCTAATAAAGGGAAGTAAATAATAAAATCATAGGAATATGAAATCAATGACAGGATTTGCCAAACGGCAAAGCATAATCAACGAGAAGAAATACACCATAGAAATAAAGAGTCTCAACAGCAAGCAGATGGACGCCAACGTGAAAGTACCGTCCATTATCAGGGAACACGAGCTTGAGATACGCTCATTGCTTAACCGTCTGGAGCGCGGCAAGATAGACTTCATCATCAGCGAGGAAAAAGGCAGCGCCAACGCCCCTAAACTCGACAACGACCTGGCACAACAGCGCTACGAAGAGCTCAAAGCCCTCGCAGCCAACGTTGGCAGCAGCGCCGACGAGAAGATGCTGCTGGGCATAGTGCTTCAGCAACCCGAATTGTGGATTGGCAACGACGAACAAAGTCTTGGCGATGACGAGTGGAGACAGTTGTCCGACAGCATAGCCGAGGCCATAGCCGAACTCGACAACACCCGCATTCACGAAGGCACCATACTCAAAGCCGACTTCATCAAACATCTAGACCTGATAGAGAACTATCTGAACCAAATACCCCAATACGAGTCCGAACGCATCGCCACGGCCAAGGAGCGTATGCGTACAATGCTCAACGACGCAGCTGTCAAAGAGGTGGACGAAAACCGCTTCGAGCAGGAACTCATCTACTACTTCGAGAAACTGGACATCACCGAAGAGAAAGTGCGTTTAAAGAAACACCTTGACTATTTCCGCGAGGTGATGGACAACGAAGAGGGCAGCGGCAAGAAACTAGGATTCATAGCCCAGGAGATGGGGCGCGAAATCAACACCACAGGTTCAAAGGCCAACCACATAGAGATACAGCGTCTCGTTGTGGCAATGAAAGACGAGCTGGAGAAAATAAAGGAGCAGCTGGGAAATATCCTGTAAGCGTTCCAGAGTTTCTAGTCTATCTAGAGATTCTAGAAATTCTAGAAATTCTAGAAACTCTAGAAATTCTAGTCAATCTAGTCAAATAAAAAAAAAGCCCGCAGACTGCGGGCTTTTTTATTGCTAGTTCCCTTCGGAACTCATAGTAAATTAGCGAACGATGAGTTTCTCGATCTTGCTGAACTTGTTGTTGGTGATGCGTACAAAGTAAGCACCCTTGGCAAGGTTGGAAACATTGATGGTGGTACCGTTCTCAGCATTGAACTGCGAGGTGGTGACAACACGGCCGCTCATATCGATAAGAGCCATATTGACATTGCCGGTAACGCCCTTCATAACAACGCGGACATTCGAGGTGGCCGGGTTGGGCTGCAGACGCATAGAGACGCTGGCAACAGGATCGAATCCAATATCCTGTTTGAAGGTGCAACGCAGAGTGGTGGCAGCCACGACATTCTCAAGGGAGACAACGCCATACTTGTTGCTGTCGGCATCGGTACGCTCTTCGTATTCGATTTCGACACCGTCACGATAGACCTTGTCAATCTTGTAGCCGGGCTGCGGCATAACCAAGTAGGAGCAGGAGCCGTTGACGGGCACGCTATCGACCATACCGCAGAGGTCATCATAGTTGCCGTTCATAAAGCCACCGAAATCGGGGTTGTCGCACTCGAGGCTGACAGCAACCTTGGGAACATAGTAGTAAGGTCCGACAAGGAGACGGATCATAGGATACTGGGAAGTGTTGAACATATGGATTTTACCATCGTACGGGTCAGCGACCATAACAGTGTAGCGGTTGACGATGCCAAGAGCATTGCCATAGGAAGCCATACCGGGCTCATCGTAGAAACCGGTAGCAGTACCCTCTTCGTTGTAGAAGTAGTTGCCGCTGGTAGCGACAGCAAACTGAGCCTCTTCAGCCAGGCTGTAACCAACGCGATAGGAGGTGTTGGCTTCGAGTTCGGGCTGGTTGAGGAACATAATCTTGATGGTGGGGTTGGTGGCTTCACCATAGAGCTCATAGGTCAGAGGAGTGACGGTGTCGGCAAGGATAGTGTTGCTGATAACGTCGGTCGGTTGGACAACATAGGTGCTTGCACCGTGGTCGATACCGTAGAAGTGGAGAGTTCCGGCGGAGTCGCAAACATCCTGATAGAGGATCGGCTCAAGACGAGAACCGGGGGACTGGAAGCCGACTCTGGTAGAAGGAGTCATTTCCATACCGAGGATGCGCCAGGGATTGCCATTGCCGTCAACGGGAACCTGCGAACCAGTGACATAGGATACAAAGACGCTGTAACCAGCCTGATCCCACATAGGATTGGTGGCGTCGTTGGGGTCGACAGTCGAGGAGAAAGTGCCGGCGCTGACAAGACCGGCAGCATAGTAGGAACCACTGCGGATAACACCGTGGTCGCGAGCCCAAACGCCATAGGGGTGACCTTCGGGGGTGGTGTTCCAGTTGACCTTGTAGAGCAGGGTGTCGAACGTACCGGTGTCGCCAAAGAGGTGGACACTGTAGTGGTCGGTGGTCAGGTCGCTGAAGAAGTGGCGGTTGCCAGTGGTAGCAGTGGGCAGGCAGGCATAGGTGCCAGTTGCGTAGCTGCCGTTCTGATAAGCCCAGCCGTGACCGTCAGCGGTGCTGTCATACCATCCGAGGGGGTCGATAACAACCGAACGAATATTCAAAGGATCGGGAACAACAGTACCGATGTTCTTGTTTACGAGTTCAACAGCGTTGGCGTCGCCATCGGCAAAGGTGTAGAGGTGACCGGTGAAGTCGTTCTGGGTGTTTCTACCGTCGTTGGCAAATTCAGCAGCCCAAACAACGGGAACCTGCAGGTTCTGAGGCATCATCTGATAGAAGCCTTCGAAATACTGGTTGGATTGCAGCCTCAAGCTGTTCTCGAGAGCGGGGATAACCATAAAGTCGTCGACAAGCCAGAAGTAGCCATAAGCGCCATTGCTTTCGGTGCAGCTCCAACGGATACGGAAGTCGACAGAATTCTGGTTGGCGACAGCGGTGGGCATAGTGATGGTTTTCCAACCTTTGGTGTTGCCATTGACGGCCACATCGACGCGGGCGACGTTGATTTCAATACCGCTCCAGGCGCCACCGTTGGCACGGTAGTCAATCCAGCACTGGTCGCTGTTGAAGCAGCGATAGAACTGATAGAAACGCACGCGAACGAGAGGCTCGCCGACAGTGCTGATGCCGCTGAACTGGATGTAAGCGTCAAAGTTGCCGGTAGTACCGTGACCACCCCACCCGCCCTGGGAGATCTGGTCCATCATAGTCATAATCATAATACCGTCTTCGGCAGTGTTGCTGGCAAAGGGAGTGCCACCGTCAGTACCGCAAACGATCCAACCCCAGCCCCACAAATTGGGGTTAGCCGTTGCCGGATAGTTGGTAGTACCGAAAGAGGGGTTAGCGTTGATTGCCGACTCGACATTGCCGGGCAGACGACGCCAGGTAGAGTGGAAAGCAGTCTGCTGATGCTGGGGGATGGCAGTACCGTTGACCTGCTCGCCGGCACCTACAGCAGCGGGGGAGTAGATGTTTGAATCAGCAGTGGTGAAGCCACAAACGAAAAGCTCGTCGTCCTTAGTGAAAATCGAGCCAGTGTAGCCAGCCTGTTTGGCGACAACCTCTTCAGAGACAGCCACGGAAGCTCTGTCGGCAACCTTAGCTTTGGTTACCGATTTGTTTGTCTGTGCGAAAGCAAAAGTAGCGCACAAGGCAAAACTGAGAACCATTAATGTTTTTTTCATTGTAATTGAATTTTGATTAATAAAAAATTTTCTTCATTTACAGCCACAAACCTCTTGTTTTCAGAACAGTTATCATTCTTAAACAACAGATATGCGGTATTATTATTCGGATGCAAATTTACCACAAAAAACAATACTGGCAAAAAAAAATTAAATATTTTTGTTTTTTTAAGAGTTTCCCGGCCTCAGCGGAGTCCATCCGCAGAGCCACAGATTATGGGCTTTAGGGGGCATTTCCCGCCTGCAATGCCCTAACAGGAAGCTGCAAAGCGACAATTCGGCATTCCACACCCCTGCAGAAAAAAGGGTTCTGCATAGGCATATGTACAGTATATGTACAGTATTTGTACAGTATATGTACGCTTACGAAGCGTACAAATACTGTACATATACTGTACATATACTGTACATATGCCAGGGAATGTATACGGAATGCAACCTCTATGCAACTAAAAGCGACATAAGAGACACTATGCAACACAAAAATGCGTATCTCACTTACCGACAATGCATTGGATGCCGCTCTGTCGGAATGGCTGGCGGCAAGTCAGGGGGTGGGCTGCAGCTGCATAGGACACGAGCCGCGTTATGAAGAATAAATTTTCGACAGTATATAATAAAACAATACTAATTTAGTTATAACAGTCGATTGAAAAAGCGAAAAACCACATTCTATGCAACATATAAAAACTCACAAAGTCGCTGAGCATCTGTGTTTTGCGGCTTTATGCCTGGTTTTGGCGGTGCTTGCCGCCGGCTGCAAGGCATCAAAGCCATCGACCGACAAAGCCACGACGAAACGCTACGAGCGCAAGCCGATAGTGGAACGCAGCGACGAGCAGCTTAAGACCGAGTCGATGCTCATCGACGCCAAGATGCTGCAAGAGACCGGCCAGGAGGATGCCGCTGCACAACGATACAGCGACATATTGGCCCGCGACCCCGGCTGCACGGCGGCAATGTACGAGTTGAGCCGTCTGGCAGCACAGAAAGGTATGGCCGACAGTGCCATAACACTGTCGCGGCGCGCCGTGGAAGGCGACCGCAGCAACGTGTGGTATGCGCTGCATCTGGCCACGCTGTACCGGCTGACGAACCATCCAAAGGAATACATCGACACGTGGGAAGGCATCGTGGCGCTGCGCCCCGAGGTACTTGACTACTATTACGAGCTCAGCAATGCCTACCTGCTCAACAAGGACTATAAAAATGCCATCGCAGTACTGAACCGCGTAGAGAAGAAAGTGGGCGTCACCGAGCAGGTGTCGACCCAGAAGGCGAAACTGTGGACCGCTATGGGGCGCGAGGACAAGGCGCTGCAGGAGTTTGAAGCCCTGGCCAAAGCAATGCCGCAGGAAAGCCGCTACAACGGCATACTGGCCGAGGCCTATATGGCGGATGGGAAATACGACAAGGCCAAAGAGTGCTACGACCGTGTGCTGGCAGCCAACCCTGACGACGAATACATACACATATCGCTGGCCGAATACTACAAAGCCACCAAGCAGCCCCGCAAAGCCTACGAGGAACTGCGCATCGCTATGGCACAAAAGAACCTTTCGACCTCCAACAAGCTGCACATACTCACCAACTTCTACACCGCCGAGGAGTTCTACGGCATCTATTCGCAATATACCTACGACCTGCTGGAGGTGGCAATGCGCGACTGCGACGACAGCACCACCTTCGCCGCACTATACGGCGACGTGCTGATGCGACAGAAGAAATATGAAGAGGCCGTGCACCAATTCACGATGTCGCTCAGCGTCGACAGCAGCAAATACGAGATATGGGAGGCCCTGCTGGTCGCCGAGCTGTCGTCGAACAGCGACACAGCACGTATGGGACGCGACGCACGACGTGCATCGACCCTGTTCCCCCTGCACACCCTGCCCTACTACATACAGGCCATCGTGGAGCACGACAACGGCCGCTACGAACGCTCCATCGAGCTGGCGCACCACATCGAAAAGCTGGGATTCGAAAAAGGCTACCTTGAACCAGACGTCTATATGCTGCTGGCCGAATGCTACAACCGATTGGAGGACAGCCGCAGCTATGAATACTACGAGAAATTTCTGAAGATTTACCCCAACGACGCACAGGCAATGAACAGCTACGCCTACCGGCTGGCACTGGACAAGAAGGATCTGGACAGGGCCGAGCAGATGTCGCGACGCACCATTGAAGCAGAGCCCGAGAACCCCTTCTTCCTTGACACCTATGCCTGGATACTGCACCAGATGGGACGCGACAAAGAGGCACGCCCGTACATTGAGAAAGCCCTGAAACGCGACAGCACGTCGGACGAAGTCAGGGAGCACTACAACGCAATAATGAAAGGACAATGAAAGTGAACGGAGTTTTTGACAATAAATGCGGACTGCACAGCGAGTGCAACACACCCCGTCGCTTCGCGACACCCCTCTCCGAGAGGGGATGGCTGACGCAATGCTTTGACCGCCACCGTGCCAACGCATACATAGTTTTTCTGCTAATAATATTGTTCACCGGCTGCCGGTCGCACAAGGATTTGCAGCGCACCGATGTCGGCAGAACCGACAGTACGGCAGTGACTTCAAAGCCCAATCCGCCAGCCACCGAGAACCTCGATTTCATAGCCGGCAGCGACTATGCCAGCTATCGCGCCAATTTCAGCTGCACGGTGAACGGCATAACGGTGAGCGGCCAGATAAGGATAGCCAAGGACAGCATCGTGTGGGTCAGCGTCAACAAAGTCATAGAAGTGGGCCGCGCCAAACTGACACCCGCCAGAGCGCAAGGCTACGTGAAACTGATAGGCAAACAATATGACGGCGACTACGAAGGGCTGAAAAAACGATGGAACATAGACGCCGACTATGCTACACTCGAGGCATTGCTGACCGGCAACTGCCCTCCGGACTGCCGCAAGCTGAAAGAGCCCAAACGCACAGGCGACACAGTTACACATTGGTTCAGCCAAGGCAAAGCGCAGCGACAACTGACAATGAAGAAAAGCCACACAACAAGCCTGCCGACAGAGGTCGACCTCTACAGTCCATCGGCAGGGCAACGGATACACATCGTCTATGGCCAGCGCCAGAATGTGGCCGGACGCCAGCTGCCTTCCAGCATCGACATAAGGATTCAAAGCAAGGGGTTCAACGAACAAACCATTATAAAACTGGAAAAAATAAAACTGGACGAGCAACAAACTTATCCGTTTAAATAAAGGAAAGTCAAACGGGGCAATTGCATTGTTATAGATTGATTATATAAACGTTATGAAAAAGGCAACGATAATTCTCACTATACTGCTGGCAGGATGGCTGGGAGCAAGCGGACAGAACAGCCGCAACGCCGTCGACACGGCAGAGGCCGTGGTGCAGCGCTACTACGACCTGCTCAACATAGAAGGCATACGCCGCGACAGCATACTGTATATGGAGACCGTTTCATACAAACGGTCGAACCCCTCGGACACGGCAATACTGAAACGCTGGTTTCTGCCACCCAACCGCTTCCGCGCCGAGCTGTGGCACGGCGACACGCTGCTGGAAGGTTGCTATACCGACGGCAAAGGCATTTACAAGGAATACCATCTGGGCGTTATCGAAGGCTGGGTCACAGTGGCACAGTCGCGCTATTATGCCCTTGAGCCCGGCTATGACTTCCGCGGCGCACTGTATCACCGTCAAGCCGACGGCACCGTGCTGACATACAATGGTTCCTGGAACTACAACGGCCAGGCAGTGGATCGCGTATACGCAGACACACCGATGCAATACTGCCGCAACTTTTTGTTTGAGAAAGACAACGGACTGCTGTTTTTCATTGAAGTGACCAACAAACACTCGGAGTATACCAACCACCAAACCTACGACCATCCCGACTGGCACGCCTTCCACGAATACCAACCCGTGGGGAACGTGCTGCTGCCAAGTGTGGAAAGCTACCAAATGAACAACGATGTGGTGTACCATTTCACAAAATACAGATACATACCGCTGAAGGCAAAGACTTTTACCGAGAACTGACTATGAGCATTTTCGACAACGAGGACGAATTCTATATGCAGCAGGCACTGCGCGAGGCCCGCACGGCCAGGGACGAAGACGAGGTGCCGATAGGTGCCGTCATTGTATGCGACGGACAGATAGTGGCGCGGGCGCACAACAACACCGAACGGCTGGGCGACGTGACAGCACACGCGGAGATGATAGCCTTTACAGCGGCAGCCAACACTTTAGGCAGCAAATATCTGCCCGACTGCACACTGTATGTCACCGTTGAGCCCTGCCCTATGTGCGCCGGCGCGGCGGGATGGCTTCAAATAGGCCGCATAGTATATGGCGCCAGCGATCCTAAAAAAGGGTTTGAGAGACTGGAACACAAGATGCTGCATCCCAAGACAGTGGTGCAGAAAGGAGTGATGGAGGAAGAGTGCAGCGAACTTATGAAGGAGTTTTTCAAAAGGAAAAGATAATTATCCGAGACAAAATCAAGTAATAACATAAAAGTATAAAATTATGCAACCTACATTATTAGTTTTGGCAGCCGGTATGGGCAGCCGCTATGGTGGACTGAAGCAGATGGACGGCGTCGGACCCAATGGCGAAATCATTATGGACTATTCGATTATGGACGCTATCCGCGCCGGTTTCGGCAAAGTGGTGTTTGTAATCCGCCACAGCTTTGAGCAGGAGTTCAAAGCCAAAATCAACGCCGAGCATTTTGGCAACAAAATCAAGGTAGAGTATGTGTTCCAGGAACTCGACAACCTGCCGGCAGGTTTTAAGGTTCCCGAAGGACGCGAGAAACCTTGGGGCACCAACCACGCCATCCTTATGGCCAAAGACGCCATCAAAGAGCCCTTTGCCGTCATCAACGCTGACGACTTCTACGGTGCCGACGCTTTCAAGGTCATCGGCGACTATCTGCGCAGCCTGGAAGGCAAGAAGGGCGACTACTGTATGGTAGGCTACAAACTGGAGAACACCCTGTCGGAGAACGGCACGGTAAGCCGCGGCGTATGCGAGGTGGACGAAAAAGGATATCTGAAAGGTATGACCGAGCGCACCAGCATCGGACGCACCGCCAATGGCATCGAATACAAAGACGACGATGGCTCTATGCATCCGCTGCCGGCAGACGCAACGGTATCGATGAACCTGTTCGGCTTCACACCCGACTATTTTGCAGAGAGCGAGAAGTTGTTTGTCGACTTCCTGAAGGCTCGCGGCACCGAGATGAAGTCGGAATACTACATCCCCTTCGCCGTCAACACCTTCCTTGCCAACGGCTACGCCACAATGCGTGTGCTGAAAACCACGGCGCAGTGGTTCGGCGTGACATACAAAGAAGACCGCCCGATGGTGGTGGACCGCCTGAAAAAACTGCACGAACAGGGAGTGTATTGATAACCTAAACGTTAACTTTTATAGCGTTTGGACTCCGAAAGACTTATAGAATTCGTCAAGCAACACAAGGACGAAGACCCGCTGAAGCTGCTGCTGCAACAGAAGAAATATCCCGACGTGGATATGGATGCCGTAGCACAGCAGATTGAAGGACAGAGGCAAGCGTCGGCCAAGTGGCCGACGCTTGCAGGCTGTCAGTGCTTCCTGTATCCGCCACGCCTCAACAGAGAGCAGAGTTCGTCGGAAGAAACTGCTTTCCTCAAAGCAGACATCATTCAGAGTATATACGGCGAAAGGCAACATCAACTGAGAATCGCCGACCTTACAGGCGGAATGGGGATAGACAGCATCGCCTTTGCGAAGATGCCAGACACAGAAGTCGACTATGTGGAATGCAACACAGAACTGTGCCGGCTGATGGAGCACAACTGCAGCGTTCTCGGGCTGAACAACACAGCGGTACACTGCGGTGACGGCATAGAATGGCTTCGCAATAGTAAAAAGAAATACAATATTATATATATTGATCCCGCGCGTAGAGACACGCACGGCAAGAAGGTGGCGGCATTCGAAAACTGCACACCCAATATCTTAGAGCACAAGGAACTGCTGACAGAGCACTGCGACTTCCTAATGGTCAAAGCGTCGCCTATGATGGATATTGACAAGGGAACAGAACAACTGGGCAACGTGAGTGACGTATATGTTGTGGCAGTAAGAAACGAATGTAAAGAACTGGTTTTCATCTGTGGCAAAAGCGGAGTGGAGACCAGAATACATTGCACCGACATTATTCCAGGTGACAGGGTATACAACAACGACCCGTTCACCCGCAGACAAGAGGCTCAAGCAGAATGTATTTATTGCAAGAGCGTGGGGTGCTATATATATGAGCCCGACGCGTCTCTGATGAAAGGCGGTCCATTCAAACTGCTGAGCGAGGAAAGGGGTATGCAGAAACTGGCTCGCAACACACACCTTTACACAAGTGACCACTTGCACGACTGGATGGGACGCACCTTCTGTGTGCTGAAAGAAGTTTCGCTCAACAAAAAAGCCATTACATCACTCATACACGACGGCAAAGCACACGTGATTGTTAGAAACTACCCTGTACGTGCCGATGAACTGCAACGGCAATTAGGTCTGAAAGAAGGCGGCGACCTCTTCGTTATAGCCACCACCGTCGGTACCAAGAAGACAGGTTTCGTTTGTTGCGATCAAAAAAATTATCAACATTTTTTAGAAGAAATGAACAAATAAATTTGGTCAGTTCCAAAATTGTTTGTAATTTTGCACCCTCTTAAAGTGATGTCAAAAGGAATGATTACCCGTTCAATACCTTTTGCATCAGATAGATAGGTGTGTGCAAGGAATATCCGTCAACCGAACCATACACCCTGAAATCAAGAGGAAAAGGAATCGGGCTGCAGCAAAAACTGCCGCCAAAAAACAAAAATTTAAGAACATCATCGTAAAAAAATAAAATGAGTACGTTAAGTTACAAGACAGTATCGGCCAACAAAAAAACCGTTACCAAAGAATGGGTTCTGGTTGATGCAGAAAATCAGACCGTAGGACGTTTGGCCACCCGCGTTGCCAACATCCTCAGAGGCAAGACCAAACCTTGCTTCACCCCGCACGTTGATTGCGGCGACAATGTTATCATCATCAATGCAGAGAAGGTCGTCTTCACCGGCAAGAAAGAGACTGACAAGATCTATCAGCGCTATACTGGATATCCCGGTGGCCAGCGTGAGACCACTCCTGCAAAGGTTCGCGCCACCCATCCCGAGCGCATTCTTGAGCACGCTATCAAAGGTATGCTTCCGAAGAACCGTCTCGGTGCTGCTCTCTACCGCAACCTGTATATCTATGCCGGCAGCGAGCATCCGCATCAGGCTCAGAATCCCAAAGTCATCAACATTAACGATATAAGATAATAGCAATGGAGCAAGTAATCAACACTATAGGTAGAAGAAAGACCGCTGTTGCCCGCGTTTATATGAAACCCGGTAGCGGTAAAATCACCGTCAACAACAGAGATTATAAAGAATATTTCCCCACTGGTCCGCTGCAGTTCATCGTCAACCAGGCTTTCCAGATTGTCGATGCAGAAGGCAAATGGGATGTCAAAGCCAACCTTGATGGTGGTGGTATCACCGGACAGGCCGAAGCTCTGAGAATGGCTATTGCACGCGCACTCTGCGAGAACAACGCCGAGGATCGTCCTGCACTGAAAGCCAAGAGCTTGCTGATGCGTGACCCGCGTATGGTCGAGCGTAAGAAACCCGGTCAGCCCAAAGCCCGCAAACGCTTCCAGTTCAGCAAACGTTAAAAGAATAATCAGTTTAGTATCCAAATTGCGGAGACTCTGTCCGGTTGCCAGTTCGGCAGCATAGGACTGCTGAAAAACCGGGCCTTAAGGACTACTCGGCAATTGGTATCAAGGAACGTAAACAAATCAATAAACAATGACAGAATTAAAATTCGAAGAATTACTCGACGCAGGTTGTCACTTTGGACACCTGAAAAGAAAATGGAATCCCAAAATGGCTCCCTATATTTTCAAGGAGCACAACGGCATTCACGTTATTGACCTGCAGAAAACCATCGCCAAAGCCGAAGAGGCTGCCACGGCGCTGAAGCAGATTGCAAAATCCGGCAAGAAAGTCCTTTTCGTGGCTACCAAAAAACAAGCCAAGGACGTTGTCGCCGAAATGGTCAAAGCAGTAGATATGCCTTTCGTCACCGAGCGTTGGCCTGGCGGTATGCTGACCAACTTCACCACCATCCGCAAGGCTGTCAAGAAAATGAACAACCTTGACCAGATGATGCACGACAAGGATTTCAACAACATCTCCAAACGCGAACGTCTGCAGGTGCAGCGTGAACGTGCAAAACTGGACAAGAACCTCGGCAGTATCGCCGACCTGACCCGTCTGCCCAGTGCATTGTTCATCATCGACATCAACAAAGAGCACATTGCCGTTGCCGAAGCACGCAGACTCAACATTCCCACTTTCGCTATCGTCGACACCAACTGCAACCCCGATCTTATCGACTTCCCGATTCCTGCCAACGATGATGCTTCGAAGTCGATTGCAGCTATTCTTAAATATATGATCGAGGCTATCCAGGAAGGTCTCAATGAGCGTATGCTCGACAAGGAAAACAATGTCGAGGAAGAGCCCGAGACCGACAACGTCGAGAATAACGACGAAGAGGCCAAGAGCGAAAACCGCGACGAAGCTCGTCCGCGCCGTCCGAGAAGAAAGACAAATCCTGCTAACAACCAATAATTAAGGAGCAAATACTATGGCAAATATCACCGCAAAACAGGTTAATGAGCTGCGCCAGCTGACCGGCGTGGGTATGATGGACTGCAAAAAAGCCCTCGTAGAGTGCGACGGCGACGTGCAGAAAGCCATCGAACTGCTGCGCCAGAAGGGCCAGAAAATGGCCGCAAAGCGTGCTGACCGTGATGCCAACGAAGGTTGCGTACTGGCAAAGAGCACTGGCAAATACGGTGCCATCATTATGTTGAGCTGCGAGACCGACTTCGTGGCTACCAACGCCGATTTCGTTGCCTTCACCACTTCCATCCTCGATGCCGCTATGGCAAAGCACCTCACCACCAAGGATGAGGTTATGGAAATGGATCTCAACGGCCGCAAAGTCAGCGACAGCATCACCGACCAGATTGCCAAGATTGGCGAGAAAATCGAACTGGCACACTTCGAGGCTATCGACGCTGAGGCTGTCTATGCCTACATCCACCCGGGCAACCGTATGGCTTCCATCGTAGGTATGAACAAAGCTGGTTACGATGAGGTTGGACACAATGTTGCTATGCAGGTTGTCGCTATGCGCCCTGTGGCTCTCGACGAGAAGAGCGTACCTCAGAGCGTTATCGACAGCGAGCTTAACGTCTATCGCGAGAAGACCAAAGAAGAACTCGTCGGCAAAGCCGTCGAAGCTGCCCTCAAGAAGGCTGGCATCAACCCCGCACACGTCGACAGCGACGACCACATCAACTCGAATATGGCTAAGGGATGGATCACTGAGGAGCAGGCTAATATGGCCCGCGAAATCAAGGAAAAAGTCGGTGCAGAAGCTGATGCCGCTCTTCCCGAAGGCAAGATTGAAGGCATTGCCAAAGGTCGTTTGAACAAATTCTTCCAGGAAAGCACCCTGATGAATCAGGAGTACATTATGGAAAGCAAGGTCAGCGTCAAAGATTTCATTGCCCGCACGGACAAGGAACTCTGCTGCACCGGTTTCAAACGCCTCGAGCTCGGAGCATAATACAACTTGTAAGGTTACAGACAAGAGCGGTTGTGTAGTTACGCAACCGCTCTTTTTTCTAAACAGCTATGGCCAAGAAACAGAAATACTACGTCGTCTGGCAGGGCAACCAGCCCGGCATCTACGACAACTGGGGCGACTGCGAGAAGCAGATAAGAGGCGTGGCCGGTGCCAAATACAAATCCTATGAGAGCCGTACCCTCGCCGAACAGGCTTTCCGCACAGGTCCCGACCTCGCCGCGTCGGTCGTCGAGCAGCAGACCAAAGGGCTGCCGATAGTAGGCATCGACAGCGAGGGGATGACCGTCGTCAGACCTGACGCACAGGGACCCACACCCATCCTTGATGCCATTGCCGTCGACGCCGCCTGCAGCGGCAATCCCGGTGTGATGGAATACCAGGGCGTGTACATCGCCAGCCGCACACAGCTGTTCCACTTCAGCGCACCCGTGGGAACCAACAACATCGGCGAGTTCCTTGCCATCGTACACGGACTGGCATATTTGAAAAAAAACAATATGAATCAGCCCATCTATTCCGACTCTGTCAACGCCATCAACTGGGTCAGGGCGAAACAGTGCCGCACAAAGCTGCCGCTCACAGATGACACCGCCAAACTCTACGAGATAATACGCCGTGCCGAAGCCTGGCTGCACAACAATCGCTACACGACGCAAATCCTGAAATGGAACACCGAGCGCTGGGGTGAGATACCCGCCGACTTCGGAAGGAAATAAGCAACGTTATGAACACCACCGACATACACTTTGCCTCGAACAAGGTGAGAGACATAGAACGCCTCTTCAAAACCGAACTGGCGTCACTCTACCCTGACGGCGAAACACGTATGTTCGTCCGAATGCTGTTCGAGGCCTATCTGGGCTGGAGTTATGCCGACCTGCTCACACATCGCGACGAGACAGTCGACCAGTCTGATTTGCTGCGTTTCCACTGGGCCTTGCAGGATTTGAAACGACACCGCCCCATACAGCACATCATCGGCTGGACCGACTTCTGCGGCTGTCGCATCAGCGTAAACGAGAACACACTGATACCCAGACCAGAAACCGAAGAAATAGTCAACTGGACCATCAACCACATTTCAAAATTCAAAATTCAAAATTCAAAATTCAAAGCCCTCGACCTCTGCACCGGCAGCGGCTGCATAGCCATAGCACTCGCAAAGCAATGGCCCGAGGCAGAAGTGACGGCAGTGGACATCTCCGAGAAGGCACTCAACATCGCTAAACACAATGCCGAGGCCAACAACGTTGAAATCAACTTCCTCCAAGCCGACATCCTCTCACAATTCAAAATTCGATATTCAAAATTCGATATTCAAAATTCGATATTCAAAATTATAATTAGCAATCCGCCATACGTGATGGAAAAGGAGCGTTCCGCTATGCAGCCAAACGTTCTCGACTGGGAACCATCCAACGCACTTTTCGTGCCCGACGCCGACCCGCTGCTTTTCTACCGCGCCATCGCCGAATTTGCGACAAAGCACCTTGCCACAGACGGAATGCTCGTACTAGAAATCAACGAAACGCTGGGACAGGATACGCTGCACCTGTTCGAAAAAAGCGGCTTCACGGGGGACATCCACAGCGACTTCCACGGCAAGGCCCGTATGATAAGCCTGCATTTCCAATCCTGACAATCCAGTCATTATGTACAGTTTTTTTTTACAAAGGTATAATAAAACAGTGACCCTAAACGTTTATTTACAAAGACGACAAAATAACACCAACAAAAGATGAAAAAACTCGGCATTTTGATTGGCATAGCATCGATGATGCTGTTCGCTGCCTGCGACCCCGACAACTACCAGCACCCCGCCGTGCTGGTGGGTAACTGGGTCAGCGTTTCCAACGCCAAGGACCCGGCTCTAAACCTGTATTTCGACGGCGAATATGTCGTTGTCAACAACGGTTCGTGGAACTACCGTCCATTCACTTCCGACGTTGAATGGTCGTACTATATGACAAGGGACTCTGTCCTCTGCATATCACGCACCGAATACGATGGCGAAGACTATGACTCTGAAAGCTACGAACTCGACCTCAGCTTCAGCGACTCCTACAACACGCTGACGCTTTGGTACGACCCGCCTTTCAGCTCGGTGCGCAAATACACACTTATCCGACGTTAAATGCGTCCAAGACTCATTGCCACAGCACTTTTCCTACTCTCTGCAGCGTATGCCTGCGCGCAGCAGAGCGACGGGCATTTGCGGCTTGTCTTTGCCGGCGACCTTATGGGGCATATTCCGTTGCACAAGGCAGCACAGCAGCCCGACGGCAGCTACGACTACGAGCCCTGCTTCCGCTATGTGCGTGAATATATTGAGTCGGCCGACATCGCCGTCGTCAACCTTGAGGTGACCCTTGCCGGCAAGCCCTACACAGGCTTTCCCTGTTTCTCGTCGCCAGACGCCTACGCTGCGGCAGCCAGAAATGCCGGTTTCGACATCTTTGCCACCGCCAACAACCATTGCGTCGACAAAGGCCGTCGCGGCATAGAGCGCACAATCCGCATCCTCGACTCGCTCGACATCATTCATCTAGGCACCTACACCGACCTCCAGCAACAGATTGAGAACCATCCGCTAATCATCACTTGTAACGGCATCCGTCTGGCACTGTTAAGCTACACCTACGGCACCAACGGCATAGCCGTGCCGAAACCCAATGTGGTCAATTTTATTGACACCGTCCAGATGCTTAACGACATCAAGACGGCACATCGGTGCGGCGCCGACTTTGTCATCGCCCTGATGCACTGGGGCGTTGAATACCAGAAACACAGCAACCGCGAACAGGAACGGCTGACACGGTGGCTGTTCGACAACGGCTGCGACGCCGTCATTGGCGGCCATCCCCACGTGGTGCAGAACCTCACCATCGACGCTAACCCCGACAATGACCGCTATCCCGAGCCTGTGGTCTATTCGATGGGCAATTTCTATTCCAACCAGCACGACGAAGGCTGCGAAGGCGGTATTATGGTCGAGCTTGAACTGCTCAAAACCAACAACAAAACAGAAGTCTACAGCTGCTCATATATGCCTGTGTTTGTGCACCGTGCCACCGTCGACGGACGACGCCAGTACCAGCTGGTGCCTTCGACCGACGCCCTTGCCTACCCTAACTCCTACGGCATCACAGCCGCCGAGATGGCCAGCCTGAAGCGTTTCGACAGCGCCACACGGACACTGCTGCAGAAAGGTCAAAATACCTTTGAAGCCTACCAAATACAGGAGAGACGCTTCTACGAGAACCGCCGTCCTGTCACTTGGAGCAGGAACGGCGGATATCAATTGTTTTTCGGCAACCCGCTGTCGGGGCCACCGTTGAGAACGGCAGCGTGGAAGACACCATTGCGTCCGTCGCCACTGGCACCACGCAACAAATAGCTATGCCCTGCGACGGCTCAAAATGCGCAGGCATCTCACCACTTCGCCGACAAGGAGTATTGGTGATGTTATGAGCAGCATCCACGCCCAGTCGGCAAACGACAGCGGCGACACACCGAATGCTTCACCAAAGAGATTCACAATCAGCACCTGCCCCAACAATATAACAGAGACTATCAGCAGGAAACCACGGCTGAAAGCCTTGTGGAACCAGTTATGGTCGCGCAGGCTTCTGACAATGTCCTGGGCCAGCGTCCTGCCGGTTCTGAAATAACGGGCGTTGAAGATGTTCCAGAACTGCATCAGCACAAAGAATGTGAAGAAAAGACCCAGTTCATAGCCGTTGAGGTGTGCCTTATGACTCGAAAAGTCGAGGAAATTGCTGAAATAGATATGCCACACCTCCCTATCGAACAGGTCGCTTACCTGACTGATGCTGCAATGCCACAGCAGCTGCCACATACCGAACAGGATAAAGAAGAACATTGTTCCTGTCAAAACGATGCGCAACGCCATAAAACGGTCGATTATCTGACTGTTCGGATGGCGGGGCTTGTCGCGCGTAACCCTTTCGTCGGCAGGCAGTGACGACAGCGCCATCGCTGCAAACGTGTCCATAATAAGGTTGACCCAAAGCATCTGGGTGACGTTGAGCGGCGAGTCCAGACCTGTGAAGGCACCCAGAAGCACTATCAGACAGGCACAGATATTGACAGTCATCTGGAAGATGATGAAACGTCTGATGTTCAGATACAGCGAGCGACCCCAAAGGATTGCCTTGTTGATGCTGCTGAAAGAGTTGTCGATAATGGTTATGTCGCTGGCCTCCTTGGCGCGAGCGGTGCCGTCACCCATCGACAAGCCCACGTGCGCCTTCTTCAAAGCTGGAGCATCGTTGGTGCCGTCGCCTGTCACAGCCACCACCTCGCCGCGTTCCTGCAACAGTGTTACTAGACGCGCCTTGTCGGACGGCCGTGCGCGCGACATCACCTTCAGATGCGGCAGGATGTCGCGTTTCAACTCCTCGTCGCCCATCTCGGCAAACTCCGTTCCGGTGATGCTGCCAAACTCCTTCTCGTCGGTTATTCCCGACTGGCTGGCTATCTCGTTGGCCGTCAACGCCGTGTCGCCAGTGACCATTATCACGTTAACGCCGGCGTTATGACAGGTGTCAATGGCATCGCGCACATCGCTGCGCACAGGATCCATCATACCAATGAAACCAATGAAGACCATCGGCTTGTCTTCGCCGTCGTCCATTTCCTTGACACTGAACGCCAGAGTGCGCTGGCCACGGCGTTGCAGTTCCTGCAACCGTGCGACAATCTCCTCGCGTGAGTGGTCACCTGCTACAACGTCGCTGCGCTGAAGGATTATCTCCGGCGCGCCCTTGACATACAGCAGTTTGCGTCCCGACACCTTGTCCTGGACGTATGTGGACATCTGCTTCGTCTCGCTTGAGAAAACATCCTGTCCCAGCACCGTCACCTCATCGCGTAAATCCTGATAGTCTATGCCTTTCTTCTCTTTCAGCCAGGTCAGTAATGCACCCTCGGTGGGGTTGCCAATAACCTTGCGGGCCGAATCGCCGTCGCACAGCTCCGCCGTGGAGTTGACGGCTATGCTGCGGGCAAGGATGTCTGCATCCGTGTAACATTCAACACTCTCCTCGACAACGTGCAGCTCGTTCATTGTCAGCGTACCCGTCTTGTCGGTGCAGACCACCGTGGCGGCACCCATCGTCTCACAGGCGTGCAGTTTGCGCACCAGGTTGTTCTCCCTCAACATATTGCGCATACTCAATGCCAGGCTTATCGTCACACTCATCGGCAGACCTTCTGGCACGGCGACGACAATTAGCGTCACGGCAATCATCACCGAATTGAGCGTAAAGGTCACAATGTCGAGTATGTCGCTGTTGTTGGCTGCATTGCCGTCAAAGAAGAAATAGTACAGCAAACGGCCGACAACAATAAACGCTGCAATTATGTAGCTGCCGAGGGTAATCCAGCGTCCCAGACTGTCGAGCTGCTTGTTGAGCGGTGTCTTGACATTGTCCTCTTCCTGAATGATTTTCGCGCCCTTGCCCTCTTCAGTGTCCATACCTATGGCCGTCACCTTGTACAGACAGTGGCCGCCTATGACCGTGCTGCCACGCAACAGGAAGTCAGCAGGATAGGCACCCTCGTTGTCGTCGCTGTCAAGACTTTTGTTGGCATACATTTCACCCGTGAAAGCCGACTCGTCGACCATCAGCGACTCCGTCTCGAACAGCGTTCCGTCGGCAGGCACCTCGTCTCCGCTCTCCAGGCTCACAACGTCACCAACCACCACATCGCTGCGTTTGATTTCCAACATCTGCGGACGTTTTGAGTTTCGCATCCAGCGCAAGACCTTCACCGGCCGCTCGTCCTTTTTGGTGTTGAGAATCTTGAACTCGCGCTCAGCCTTGACCTCGAAGATAAAGCCCACGCCCGTTGCCAGCAGCAGTGCAGCCAAAACACCGAGAGGCTCGATGATTGTCGACCAGTCCTTGCCGGCAAAGACAATCTCGTACAACGCCACACACATCGACAGCACAAAAACCACAAGCAGAACAATAATCAGCGGATCCTTGAACTTTTCCACGTATCCTGCCCACAACGACTTTTCCTTTGGCGGCAGAATAATGTTTTTTCCACGGCCCTCTATCGCCTCATCAGAGTTGTTGTCTATATAGAAGTCTCTGTTTTTCATCGCATTTAATCATTATCTGTTAATCGGAAACACAATGCAAAATTAGTTCTTCCTCGACATACAGGGACAAAAAAACTACGTTGTAAACGATTATGACCTCTTTGGTCGGGCATCGTTTGCAACGTAGAGGGCATCAACACCTTCAATCAACAAATTGAATATACTCCTTTTGCGCGCCGATGCGATAAAACGACATCCTGCCCTCCTTTATATGATGGGGGATAAACATATCGACATTGGCCAGTTCGGACAGTGACTCGATACGCTTCTTTATGTGGTATATCTGCGCACGGTCTTTATAGTCCATCGATTCTCGTCCGTGGGATATCTGCCTGTAGACACTGTTGTATTCCTCCAGGCAGCGCTTTTGTTCGGCACTGCCTGTAGGCAGGCTGCGCCAGTCCAAACCTCCACCTTCCAATGACTTGCGGGCAACCAGGAAATACAAGGCCGTCTCCTGTGGGTTAAGTTTCAGCGAAATAGTCTTTTGTTCATCATCCACGGCAACGAAAAGCACCTCTCTTCTGCCATCTTTTAAGTTGAAGACAAGACGGTATTCATCCTTAGATTTGCCAAAAGCTATAAGGTCGAACAAAGAACGGTGGAACCCGAAGTATTTGAACTTCGAGGACTCAAGCTTATTGTGGACAACAATCTCCTCATCCACCATAGCCCTGTATCGTTCAACCAAGCGTCCAACATTCTGGGTCAGATTGTTTTCCGACAGTTCTATCAATAGGAAATTGGCAAAGCTCTTGCGCTCGGCATCGTCGGCACCATACTTGTCGACAACGTCAGATTCATTGATTTTTATCAGCAACGAGGGCCCCACATCCGCCAACTGAATACCCAGCTTCTTGTACAGCAGATTCCTGCAGAATTTAGAAGTGGTCATCTCGCATAACTCGCTGCATATCCGCACAATCTTTTCGTCAGAGACCATCGGGATCATATATTTCACCACCTTCTTAAGGTATGATGGTTTCATACGGCGATAGTCCTCAACGACTTGAGGGATGAAAACAAATTCCATACCGACCATTGCGAAGTCGTTGCGAAGACGGGCATAATCGTTCTTTATCTTTCTGTCAGTCCTCGTGTTGTCCTGATTCTCAATATATATCGCCTTGAGATTATCGATACCGGCCTCGCCGGCGGGAATGGAAAAAAGTCTGGAACCATAATCCAATGCCTGCTCGAGGGCAAAAATCTGTATAGCCTCCTGATGGGCGCAGCTGCCGTCCGACAGAGCCATATCCTTCAGCGTCTGCACAATGGCACTGCGCGTATCACCGTCGGCAGCCTTCAGCACACCCACGGCCGTGGCGTAGTCCATCTTCTTGGCCTCGCTGAGCATCGCCTGGCTGATGTTGTAGCCTTCCTTCGAGATGGTCTTCTCATAGAAATCCATCTCACCTTCATCGACGATGAAATCAGCCTCTATCAAGTCGCTGACAATGCGCGCCAGCGCTATCTTCTGATATCTGTCAAGCCGTACTTTCCCCATTGTCACAATGCACAAAGGCAGTCTCTCAAACAGCACCGCTGCCGGAGAGACTACACACCTGTAAATCTAATTGTCAACCTATAGCTTTGTAAAACTGCTGATAGGCATACTGAAGGATTCTCAGTGCGCGGGGCAATACCGTCTCAATCTGCGGAGTGTAGTCCAGAATGCTCTCGATAAACAGCCATACACCGTTGTCAAGCACACAGGCCTTCACAACCTTGGTGTTCAGGTTCACCTTGTTGGCAGCCTCGATGCACATATCGCGGTTGTCCTCGGTCACCGCGTAAATCTGAGGCATAATCAGTTGGAAATATTCCTCATCCTCGTCATTGTTGATGAAGAGGAAATTCTTCATTTCATACTTAAAATCGATGTTTCCGTTTTCGCTGTTCTCCTCGAAAAAGAAACCTTGCTTCCGCAGGAAGTCTTTTACTAATTGTGTTGTTGCCATAATTTGTGTGTGTGTGTTTAATTGTTTATGATAAAACCTATTTTATGCGTCAACGCGTTGCGACGCTCGGTGTTTTCCATCATTTCGTGAATATGGTCGTAGAACGACATAGTGTCCTGCCGCAGCGACGGTCGTATGTTCTGCACCGCGCTCTCAAGAATCGCCTCGGTGATGTCCTGCTGCGAGAATGCCGCCACCAACGCAGCGTCGTTGACAACGTATGCTATATCGCTGGCGATGTATCCATCGGTCATCTCCGACAATTTTCCAAGGTCAATCTCTTTCTCGTTGAACGGACGCCCTTTCAGGTGTATGGCGAACATCTCACGTCTCGCCTCGGCATCCGGCAGCGGGATGTAGACCTGGCGGTCGATACGTCCTGTGCGCAATGCCGCGGGGTCTATCTTGTCTGGGCGGTTGGTGGTGCCGATGACGAAGATGCCGCGCTTCGAGCAGTTGTTGAGCTGCGTGAGGAATTCGTTGACCTCGCCGGCCTGGTACTGGTTGGCAGGAATCGAACGGTCGGGTACCAGAGCGTCGAACTCGTCAAAGCAGATCACCACCGGAGCATCCTTCTCAGCTGTAGCAAAAAGCTTGGCAATCTTCTCCTGCGAGCCGTGCACGAACGAGCTGCCCACATCCGAAGCCTTGACAAGTATGAAGTTGAAACCCGTCTCTTCGGCGAATTTCTCGGCCATAAAGGTCTTGCCGCATCCCGGAGGACCGTAGAAAAGCATACCGTTGGGCGGCGTAAGGCGGTATTTGGCAGCCATCTCCTTGTTCTTGATGACAAAAATCACCCTCTCGGTAAGGAAGCGTTTCAGCTCGCCCATACCGGCAATGTCGGCAAAACCGTTGCCGCCGCCGCGCTTCACCTCAAACTCCGTCTCGTTGGGCGAATGCAGCAGTGAGTCCTCGCTGTCAGGTTTGTGGCGCGAGTCGGCACCGGGAGTGTCCGACGGCTTTATCGGCGGCACCTCGCTCGAGGCATCCAAATCTCTCAATATCTGGTCTACAGACTTGTAGCGGTCGCCATATGCCAGCGACAGGCCTTTGGACAGCACCGCCTTGATACGGTCGTCAACAGACAAAGCGCCGAAATCGATAGGGTTGGCGGCACGTTTCTCTTTCATCAGCATAGCGGCCCTGCCGCGCTTGACACCCTCCGGAGCCTCGCTTTTCCACGGTGCGTCGCCAAACAGCATAGCGTACAGCACCGCGCAGGCCGAGAAGATGTCGCTCTGCTCGTCGAAAATGCTTGCAAAAGTCTCGTTGGCACAGTATTCTATATCGAGGTCCGCCGTGTCGAACGGCACCTTGCCGGAACAGCGTTTCGAGATATGCCCCGGATCGATAATCTTTGCCATTTTGTCAAGACGCGGCAGCATAATGTTCCTGGAAGTAATGTCGTTGTGGCACAAACCTTCGTTGTGAAGGTACTTCAGGCCTTCAAGTATGTCTTTGAAAATCGCTATGGCGGTTTCCTCGTCCAGCTTCCCTTCTTTGCGTATCGTTTCCGAAAGGAGCGTACCGTCCATATATTCCGTCACATAGTACTGACATTTAATATCGCCGCTCTCGTATGTGCCGTCGTCGATATGACTCAGATAATGAACGTTGTGTATGCCTTGGCTGAGCTCTGTTTCAGTCACTTTGCCCGTCTCTTTGTCCAGCAGTCGTTCGGGCAGACGCTCCAGAACGAAAAGCTTCAGGAAAAAATCGTCCTTGTCCTCGCTCTTGACGTGGTACGATTCAGTATAGATGTTTTCCTTTATAAGGTTCAGCACCTCATATCTGCCTATTGTCTGTCCTGTTGTCAGAATTGCCATAAATGGAAGAGTGTATTGTGAATTTAAAAATATGTTAATCAGCAAAATGCAAAAACAGAGTTTCAAAAACACTGTGATCGAATTATTATGCAAAGTTAATTTTTTTTCCCGAATCATCAAAAAATTTCGGACCTGTTTTTTTGTTTTTATTTTCAAACATCTGTTATACAGCGATATTTCTTTCATCCAACACACGGTCCACATTGTCTTTGGACTGCCTGAACACTTTTTTTTTCGAAAAAAAACGCTCAGATATTTGCATAACTTTCATTGTTTTACTACTTTTGTTGTGCTTTTCGCAAAGCGCATTATCGTTGCAAATTATTAATCCATAGCATACTATCTTATGTACAAAATTGAAAAACACCCCATTCTCGACATTCCACAGAGTGAGATTGTGGAGTTTGTGTTCAACGGACAAAAGGTTCAAGGCCGCAAAGGATACACCGTTGCCGCTGCGCTGCATCAGGCTGGATACCCTGTCCACAGCCACAGCATAGACGGCAAGCCTCGCAGCCTAGAATGCGGCATCGGCAAGTGCGGTGCCTGCGAAATGCTGGTCGACGGCAAGATACGCCGCATCTGCATCACGCCGGTCGACAACGTCAGGGAAGTCAAGGAACTGACCAAGGACTATATGCCCGAAGCATTGCCGGTGGTTCCCCGCGAAGTGAAAATATACAAAACACAAGTGGCCATCATCGGTGCCGGCCCGGCAGGTCTGGCTTGCCGCGAGCAGCTCAACGCCTTTGGCATCGACAATATCGTTGTCGACAGCAATGCCCGTATCGGTGGCCAGTTCAATATGCAAACCCATCAATTCTTTTTCTTCGAGAAGGAGAAGAAATTCGGTGGTATGCGTGGATTCGACATCGCCAAAACCCTTGCCGGCGACGACCATAGCGGCATCCTGCTCAACACCACAGTGTGGGATCTGCTCGAAGGCAGACGCATAGCCGTGAAGAACATCGAGTCACAGGAATCCGCATACATTGATGCCGACCATCTTGTCGTTGCAACTGGTGCCGTGCCCTTTATGCCCACATTCGAGAACGACGATGTGCCGGGTGTTTACACCGCAGCAGTGTTCCAGAAGATGATGAACCAAGAGCACACTCTGCTGGGCAAGAACGTTCTGACCGTCGGCGCCGGCAACATCGGCTACCTGACCTCCTACCAAGGTATGCAGGCCGGAGCCAACATTCGCGCCATCATAGAGGCTATGCCCCGCGAAGGCGGCTTCCCCGTTCAGGCCAACCGTGTGCGCCGTCTGGGCATACCCATTATGACGGGCTACACACTGGTGCGTGCCATCCCCAATGCCGACCGTACAGGCATCACTGGCGCTGTTATCGCAAAATGCGAGAACTTCAAGGCAATACCAGGCACTGAACAGATTCTCGATGGCATCGATATCATCAACATATGCACCGGACTTGTACCCGACAACCAATTGCTCACCAAGGGCAAAGACGTTTTCGGCATCAACACCTACGGTGCCGGCGACGCCATCCGCATCGGCGAAGGCACCAGCGCAGTGCTTCGCGGCCGTCAAGTGGCCTACGAGGTAGCGCAGAATATGGGCATCCGCTTCAACTACGACGAATATCTGGAGATTTCGCGCCAGTACATCGATTCGCAACAGCACCCTGTACGACTGCTCGACAATCCGCGTCTGCCCAGTGAGGAGCGTATGAAGCTCAAACCCTTCGTCCAGATGGACTGCCTCTACGGCTTCGCTTGCAATCCCTGCTCGTTCAGCTGTTCGCAGGGAGCCATCAGCAAAGCCTCTACATCATCGACACCCGTTGTCGACTACGACAAGTGCATAGGCTGTATGGAGTGCGTCTACCAGTGCCCCGGCCTTGCCATCTTCGGCTTCAACACCGAGAAACAGTGGTGCTTCCTGCCGATAGAATACGACATCGAAGAAAACACTGCCGTCTACTTGGTCGACAACAACGGCGCCAAAGTTGGCGAGGGCGTCATCGAAAAGATACTGCGCAAACCCAACAAGACCAACGTTGCTCGTGTACACGTCGACAAGTTGAATGCAAACACGCTGACCGACGTCAAGGGCTTCATCGCCAAGGATAAATACCCTGCCCCATTAAACCTCACAAGCCTTTCAAACCTTTCAAGCGCCGACACCTACGTCTGCCACTGCGAGGATGTGAAGCTCGACGAACTGCTGGCCGTAATAGGAGACCGCAAGTACATATCGGTCGATGAACTGAAGCACATCACCCGTATGGGTATGGGTCCCTGCCGTGGCAAGCGTTGTGTGCCCCGTGCACGCCAGATACTGCGCGCCTACGGCATCGAGGTTACCGGCGACGCCACACCGCGCGCACCACTTTCTGCCCCCGTCACACTGGGCGACGTATACACCGAAGGCAGCAAAGAGGTCTTTGTATTCCCCAAGAACAACAACGTCACCCGCGAAGAGGTGCGTGTCCTCATCGCTGGCGGCGGCATCGCAGGCAGCGGACTCTTCCGCTACTTCTCCGAGGCAGGTATGAAGCCAGTCCTCATCAACTGGAGCCGCGGTGCATCGTGGCGCAACATCGGTGGCGGACGTCCCGCTTTCTCCAACCCCGACATCGCCGACATCGCAATGCACAACCGCGAGATATTTATGTCCATCCAGAAGGTACACAACATCAACTTCAAGCCCACACGCTACGTCAACCTCGTCCACGACGACGCCACCTATCGTTCGCTCGATGCTTCGCGCGCCTGGAGCGACGCCTATATGGTCGACCGCAAAGACTTCAAGAAAGAGATTTCGCCCCTCTGGGACGACAGCAAGACCACCTACAGCCACGCCCTGATGACACGCGACTGCTGGCAAGCCACGCCAGGCCGCGTCATCGACTACATCCGAGGCATCGGCAAGTCACTGGGCGGACGCTTCTATGAAGACTGCGAGCTGCTCCACGTGCAGCGCAACGGCAACCGCACAATAGCGCTGGTGCGCAACCACGAAGGCCGCTACATCGAATACAGCTGCGAGCACTTCGTCAACTCGATGGGCTGGGGTGCAGAGCGCTTCACCGATATGCTGGGCATCGACACCGGACTCTATCCCGTCAAGCACCAAGCCTTCATCACAAGACGTCTGCCGTTGATGGGCGTTGGCGGCGACGCACTCGATATGATCATCGACCGCCGTCACTACAAAGGCTTCAGCGCCGTTTACGGCCAGCAGTTCGCCCACACCGGACAGATCATAGGCTGCGCCAGCCCCGACACCGACGCCTACGAGACACGCCAGAACATCAAATACAACAGCAAGGAGTTCCTCGAAATCGTCAGCGAAGTCTTTGCCGAGTGGATACCCAACCTGCGCGAGGTGGGCTTCCACGCCGTCTGGGCAGGCCGCTACACAGAGCCGCGCTACATCGTCGACCCCGAGGTGGGACTGCTCACCGGTCTGCGCGGACACGGCTTTATGCTCGGCCAATACCTCTCCAAGCTCTATGTCGAGAAATACCTCGGACACGAAGTGCCCTCCTATATGAAAGACCTTGCACTCAGCGGCAAGGGTCTCAGCGAGAACGCCTTCAAGTAGACCCTGAAAACAACATCCAATTACGAGGTCGGAATGATGCTTGGAACATCATTCCGGCCTTTTTTTTGAAATAAAAAACCTAAAAATAATTAACAGATATAACTTTGAGACCATTTTCACGCCCTAAACAAATTTTCTTGCTATCTTTGCAAAATGCTGTTGCATTATGATGTTGAGTCTACAGTTCAGAATGGTGATACATTGTGAAATAACGACGGTATAAGGATACGCAAGGAGTGGTTTTGGGCTACGCAGTGCGACACACTATAATAGCGACGATGATGTGTGTCGTAGCGATAAGGCAGCTTTTGAGGGCTTCTGACTATAAACCAATACATTGTGGCGGTTGGTGTTTCAAGGTGTGTTTTATTGTGCAAAAAAGGTACATAGCATATACCAGCAAAGGCATTTGTACAGTACTTGTACAGTATATGTACAGTATATGTACGCTTTAGAAGCGTACATATACTGTACAAGTACTGTACATATACTGTACATATGACAGGGAATGTTTATCGGAAACAACGTTTTTATACCTTAATGAACCTTGTGAATCAAAGCGAAACAGAAATCCTTGCAGTGCATTAGGTTTCAATGCTTTTACTTTAGCTTGGGGGTGTTTTGTCATTAAGTCAAAAAAAGGGCCGATCCGGTCTGCAATTCTTCGGGAACCAACCATTTTGACTGTTGCCGGCAGAGAGTCTGTAATTGCTGTCATATACAATGAAAGTTGTTTTTTGTGTGCGTTTTTGAGAAAAAATGTATCTTTGCACCGCTAAAATCTTGGGCAAGGACGAGAAAATAAAGATTAAGTATATAAACACCAAATAATTAAGAATAAAAAATAGTATTATGAACAAAAGTTTTTTGAAAATGTGCGGTATTGCTTTGGCAGTCATTGCCGCCGTCGCTGTGATGGCTTCGTGCGGAGGCAAGAATTCGGACAACCGTTATACGATTTCGGGCAATGTGCCTGCCAATGTGACGGCTGAATGGATATACCTTTATGATGTCAGCGGCGCCGAGCCTGAACCTGCTATCATCGACTCGGCGAGGATTGAGAACGGCAAGTTCTGCTTCAAGGGCGTTGCCGGCGACACTGTAGTTATGGCCGTTGTGCATCCGGGTTCGCAGAACGACTACCCTGCCCTTGCCTGGACGGTTCTTATCGAGAAGGGCGACATCGTTGTCGACACGGCATCGATGTGCGGCACAGGCACTCCGTTGAACGACGGATTCAACGACTGGATGATGCAGCTGCAGGATATCTTTATGACCGCCGAAGGCCCCGATGAGCTGAAGACGTTCTTCGACCGGCACTGGCAGGAGCACTCGTCGGACTTTGTCGGCACATACGTGCTGAGCTTTGTGGCGCCGATGCTGGAGTTTTCATATGTGGACTCGCTGGCGTCGCAGATTCCCGCCGAGATGCGCGGCTATGCCGCCTTCAAGCCTTTCTTCGAGCAGCTGGAGGCTATGCGCAAGATGCAGCCCGGACAGATGTTCACGGACGTGGAGATTGCCGAACCTGACGGCAACGCTGTGAAACTGTCGGACTATGTCGGCAAGGGCGAATGGGTGCTTGTCGACTTCTGGGCTTCGTGGTGCGGTCCCTGCCGACAGGCAACTCCGGCGTTGCAGGCCGTGGTCAAGAAGCACAAAAGCCTGAAGGCTATAGGCATAGCCGTGAGCGACAAACTTGAGGACACCAAGAAGGCTGTAAAAGATTTGGGCATCAAGTGGATCGTGCTGATCGACGAGAAGGCTGTGTCGGCCAAGACTTACGGCATCAACGCCATACCGGCAATGATTCTGTTTGCCCCAGACGGCAAGATTGCCGCACGCGACTTCAACGTCGACACTCTTGACGACCTGCTTGACGAGAACAGCATAAAGTAGCATTTGTAGCACAAAACAAACGAGGAGGCTCTGAACGGAGCCTCCTCGTTTGTTTTGTGCTACAAATGCGTGAGGAGTGTTATTTTTCCTCGACCGGTTGGTCTTCTTTGTAGGCTTTTTTCTTGCGGGCCTTGGCCTGTGTGAGGAATGCGGCAAGAAGGACTATGAAGGCCACGCATCCGCGCAGGCACTCGAGGGTGAGCATATAGCATATCGTGATGCCGGCAAAATAGACAAGGCCTGTAAGCAACGACCATCCGAACTTGCGGCTGCGGACGGTGTCGGCGATGATTTTGTAGACGACGAACAGGGTTATCGCCACCTCGCCGACGATGAGCAGCCACGACGAAACGGTGTAGCTGGCAAAGAGTGCCACAGTGGCCAACAGGGCACCAATGATCATAATGAAGACGCATATCTTCCACTCTTTCCAGGGCTTGCCTTCGGTGAACGACGCTTCGACATTGAGCTGCGCGACGGTCTGCATAAGGGCGGAGATGATGCAATAGATGACGTGGGTGAGCAACACAAGAAGCACCAGCGCCAGAGGCCAACCGACGATGTTTGGCATACAGAACCACCCGATGAAGGGACGCGGGTCGATTTCGGGCCAAATCTTGTACTCGGGGAATATGCACTGGAAGCAGTAGTAGCCGCAGGCCAGCAGGGTAACGCCCAGCAGGGTGTAGAGCAACGGATAGTACTGCGACTCGCCTTTGTGGCGGACACGCCAGTTCACAAAACCCATAGTTTCTGTCAGTACAAATATTATGACCAGTTGAAGCCACAACGGCAGACCGAGAGGATTGTCGTGTTGCAATGCCGACAGCCCGGGCAATTCGTGCAGATTGGTGATGGGAGCGTTCTCTGCAATGTATTCTACTAAGCTCATAATGATTGTTGTTTTTTAATTTGAGACTGCAAAGGTACACAAAAAAAATATTCTATAGCAACAAATAATAATCAAACACATTAAGGTATTGTTAGACAATATATAAGCAAGAGAACGCCTTTTAAATTCCGTATCGTTTTTTTTGCCTAAGCTTTAGCAAATCATATTTTTTCGTAAATTTGCAAGGTCGTATACTATGCGACAGGCAGTTCAATATACCATTAATTATGTATGTAACAAGTAAATAAATACAGATTTCAATATGGGGAAAAGGTCTTTTTCACGTCGGTTGAGTTGGCGCATCATAGGCATTGCGTCGGCAATTGTTGTCACGATGCTTTTGACAGTGGGCATTGTTTCGAATAACATAATTGCCGACGAGGCCACGCGAGCAGCACAGCATATACTGCACGGCACCATCAGCGAGATTGAGCGTCCGCTGGGCCACGTGGAGATTATTACGGCCACGGTGGCTGCCCACGCCGCCCCGATTGCCGCAAGCGGCAAGCCCTCGGCCGAGGCAATTCATTCGCTATTGCAGCAGACTGTGCGTTTGGACACGCTTGTCACTGGCTGTTCAATGATTGTGCCTGGCAAAACGGGCAACACAACCTACTATTGCTTTGCCGACGCCGAGGGAACGATGCACAGCGGCATTCTCGACACCATACGCGCCGAGGCAAGGTATATCGACGCTATGACGGCTGCTGTCGCCAAGAAGGGTCAGGCGCTATGGACCGACCCGCACCGGCAGCTGGGCTTTCAGGATGCCCGTTCCATTACGTACTGCTATCCTGTGTATGCCGAAGGCCGTTTGTTGGCCATCATCACTTCCGACCTGTCGATTGAATGGATGGAGCACAAGGTTGAGTCGCTGCGTCCCTACAAGAACTCGCTGACGTCGATTCTGTGCAGCGGAGGAGGGGTGATAGGAATCAAAGACACCAATATGCTGGCACAGATACGTAAATCGTTTGCCGAGGACAAAGAATTGGCATCGCTAGGCGAGGATCTGCTGTCGGGCAAGGACAGCCTGCGACGCAAAATAGGCAGAGGCAAAAACATCTCGTTTGTGGTCTTCGGCCCATTGCACAACGGATGGACGCTGAGTTTGACGTGCCTGTATCGCGACGTGCTGTCGAGGGTGGCGAAGATGCAGATGAATCTTCTGATTATAGGTGTGCTTGGCCTGCTCATCCTGTTCATTGTCTGCCGTCTTGTTATACGTCGCCTGTCGATGCCTATCACGCAGCTGTCGGAGTCGGCACTGAATATGGCCAAGGGCGACTTCAAGGCCGAGCTGCCTGAGATAAAGAGCCAGGACGAGATGAAAAACCTCAGGGACAGCTTTGTCTTTATGCAGAACTCCATAGCCGACTACATCGAGGAACTGAAGACCACCACGGCCGCCAACGAGAGAATGGAGTCGGAACTGGGCGTGGCACGCAACATACAGATGGGTATGCTGCGCACCGACTTCCCACCGCAGCTCCACGCACTGCTCAACCCTGCCAAGGAGGTGGGTGGCGACCTGTATGACTATATCCTCAAGGACAAGACCCTCTATTTCGCCGTGGGTGATGTCAGCGGCAAGGGTGTGCCTGCATCGCTGATGATGGCCATCACGAGGGCGGCACTGCGTTTCGTGTCAAGCCTCAACCTGCCTATGAACGAGACGATGAACCGCATAAACAGCAGCGTGTGCGACATCAACAGCAACAATATGTTCGTCACCCTCTTCGTGGGCCGCATTGACCTGACGACGGGACATATGGAATATTGCAACGCCGGTCACAACCCGATAATGATACTGCCCGAGGGCGGCAAGCCCTATTTTCTGAAGGCAAAGCCCAATCTGGCCGTAGGCCTGTTCGAAGACTTCCCCTACCAGTCGGAATGCATCGACATAGCGACCGGGACCCGCATCGTGGCCTATACCGACGGCGTCAACGAGGCAGAGAACGCCGACAAGGCGCTGTTCGGCAACGACAGACTGCTGCAGTGGGCCGAAGGAGTGGATGGCAACGACAGCGAACAGGCCGTGGTAGAAAGTCTTTACGACGCCGTGAAGGCCTTTGCCGCCGCCAATCCGCAGAACGACGACATAACGATTATGAGTATCAAACTCTGACTAAAACATTAACCATAATTTAGCCAATGAAAAAACGATTCAATCCAATCAAAGACAAGAGTAGCGAGATTATAGAGTTCCTGATGGCATCGCCCGATATGCCCGACGATGAGGCACTGTGTTTCAAGTTGCGTCTCTCAATCGAGGAAGCCGTTGAGAATGTGGTGCGCTATGCCTACGACGGTGGCATAGGCTGGCTTGAGGCCGGCACCAGCCTTGACCACGACTCGCTCATCCTCACCATCGAGTTGCGCGACGCCGGCGTGCCGTTCAATCCGCTCGAGAAAGACGACCCCGACATCACCCTATCGGCCGAGGAACGCGAAATCGGCGGACTCGGCATTTTCCTCTGCAAGAAGATGATGGACAGCATCCAATATCGCTATGAGGACGGCAACAATATTCTTACTATGACTAAAAAAGTTTGACAATGAACGTAACAATAACCAACCAAGACAATAAGACTCTTGTGGTCCTCGACGGCAGGCTTGATACAAGCAATGCCGACCAGTTTCAGCAGGACATAGCGCCACTGATGGAAGGCGACAAACCCGATATCGACATCGACTGCGCAGCTATGAGCTATACCTCGTCGCAGGGACTGCGTCTGTTCCTGATGCTGCAGAAAAGCGTTATGGCCCGTGGCGGAAAAATGGTGATGCGCAATATGAACCCGCAGGTCAAGGAGGTGTTCGACATCACCGGTTTTTCAAACATTATAACCATCATATAAAGCAACCTATGAAGCTCGATATGCACTGCGAGATGATTCTTGACGAGTATCGTGAGCGCCTGCCGCTCTTCGAGCGAATCAAGAACCTCATTATTGAGCAGCTTCGCGCTTGTCTCGACGAGAACCACATAGTTGTGGCGGGTCTTGAAGCACGCATAAAGACGGAGAAAAGCCTGACAGGCAAACTTGAACTGAAAGGCTACAAGTATCGCACCATCGACGATATTACCGACATTCTCGGGGCACGCATCATCACCTTCTTCAGCGACGAGGTCGACATCATATCGGCACTAGTTGAAAAGATGTTCGACATTGACTGGGACAACTCGGTCGACAAACGCAAAATGCTTGAAATAGACCGCTTCGGATATATGTCGCTCCACTATATCTGCCGCATTCCGCCATCGATGTGCAGCGACCCGGCAGTGCCTGAACTCAACCAGATACGTTTCGAGATACAGATGCGCAGCACCCTGCAGCACGTGTGGGCCAATATGCAGCACGATATGGGCTACAAAAGCGACGTAGAAATACCTGTAGAATACCAGCGCAATATGAGCCGTCTGGCAGGTATGCTCGAACTTGCCGACGAACAGTTCAGCCGCATCCGCAAGGAGATTATTGACTATCGCCGCAACGTGCAATCACTCGTGGCTAGCGGCAACTTCGACGAGGTGCCCCTCAACGGCGACACTTTCCGCAGTTACTGCGAACTAAAGCCCTTCCAGCGCCTGGCTGACAAGATTGCCACCATCAACCAGGCCGAGATGTATGAAGACAGTCTAATGCCATACTACAACGTCCTGATACATATGAATATGAAGACCATCGGCGACGTGGAACGTATGCGCATTGATTGCAGCGACGGAGCCTACCAACTTGCTTTGATACAACTGGCTGGCACGGGGCTTGACATTGTGGCTTACTCGGTGGCGCTGCAAAACATCTGCATTGTACAGATACTAAAGCAGGGTTTTGGAGAAGCCGGCCTGGTGCGCCTATTCGCCGGGCTTTACGGCGAGACACCCTACAACGCTCAACGTGCCCACCGCATTTTTGAACAGGCACAGAAGATTAACTTAATCAATTGTGAATCACTATGAACAATCCATTAGAAACCTCTTTATTCGACAAAGCCGCACACTTCGCCATCGATGCCCACAGCGGTACTGAACGGCGCGGCAAGGGCTTCCCCTACATCCTTCACCCGATGGAGGCAGCATCGATAGTGGCAACCATCACCGGCGACCCTGAAATGCTGGCAGCTGCAGTGCTGCACGACGTGGTCGAAGACACCGACGTTACCATTGAGCAGATACGCGATACCTTTGGCGACCGCGTAGCACAACTGGTGCAACACGAAACGGCACCCAAAGACAAAAGCCTCAGCTGGCAGCAAAAGAAGCAGAAACAGCTTGAGCAGCTTATGGCTGCCGACCGCGACAGCAAGATTGTGGCCATAGGCGACAAACTGTCGAATATGCGCGGCGTGGCCAACGACTACAGCCTGATTGGCGAGAAATTATGGAGCCGATTCCACGCGCCTGGTGGCAAGAAGGACATAGAATGGTACTATCGTGGATTGGCCGGGGCACTCTTTGAACTTTCCGAAACACTGCCTTACCAGGAGTTTCTGCGCCTGCTCGACAACACTTTCGGTCCAATGGACTATGAGACGGCTGTGCACGTCGACCTCAACGACTACGAAGAAAGCGGTGGCGGCTATTTCGCCACAAGCTACAACCATCGCGACGGCCAGACAATGGTGAAATTCTATAATGCCGACGTCGACAAGTCCATACCACAGACCGAGTTGCAGATGGCATACGCAGTGATGCGTATGGGACTCCCTACGCCAACACCAGGACGTTTCGTTACCGACGGCACACGCTTCGGCGCCGAATTCCGCCGCATCAATCCTAAAGAGTCCTTCTCGCGCTACGTAAGCAACCGTCCCGACAGTTACGAGCAGATAGCTCACCGCTTTGCACGTATGTGCCGCCAGCTGCACAGCACACCTTGCAACACTGCAGTATTCTCCTCGGAAAAGGAAAACGCAATCCGCGAAGTGATGCAGAGCCAGCGCTTCAACGAGGCAGAGAAACAGAAAGTCATCGACTTCATCAGTCAGGTGCCAGACAGCCAGACCTGTCTGCACGGCGATATGCATATCGGCAACGTCATAACCACAGCACTCGGCGAGGACGACCCGTCCTTGGTTCACGACTTCTGGATTGACCTTGGCGACTTCCGTTGGGGCAACCCATTCTTCGACCTCGGAATGTTCTACTTTACCTGCTCAAACAACGAGACGGAAATCACGCAACACTTGTTCCATCTTGACCCATCGATGATGCGTCGCATCTGGAATGTGTTTATCCGCGACTATTACGGCATCAGCAGCGACGACGAACAACGTGCCGCAGAGAAAGCTATAGAACCATTCGCAGCCCTCAAGATGATTCATTTCGACACCATCAAGCCTATGCCCGACGGCCTCATTGCCTTCGTACGCCACGCTTTGGGGCTGGATTAATGAGTTCTGGAAATAGAATTCTTTATTAAAAATCGGATCAATATCAGGTTCGAAAGTTGACTTTTATGCCAAATACCTACGTTTATGCATAATAGTATGTCAACCATTTTGTTCTTATGGTTGAAAAGCGACGTTTTTTTTGCATTGATGGACTATCGGCTATAACCTTTGCAATAATATAAATTTATGAAAAATTTACAAAAAAAATCTCCGAAAAATTTGGTGGATATAAAAATTACTCGTAATTTTGCACTTTGGAATCCAAATCTTTAGAGCTATGAAAAAATCTTTATTTCTTTTGTTTTGCCTGACGCTTCTTGTGTCGGGAAGGGCAGTTGCCGATGTGGGCGACACGCTTTCGTATTGCGGCAATAGCACTTTAGCTACACGTATTGGTGTGAACAACACTACAACCACTATCTATTGGGGCATTATGCTGCCAGCAAGCCAGCTGACTGGACACGACTCGGTGATGAGTGTTTTGCTCTATGTCGCAGCGTCCGACACCGGCACCTACACCGTTTCGCTTTATCAGGGCGGCACTACGGCACCTCAGACGCAGATCCGCACCCAAACGTTCAACATCAATTCATCTGTTGCCGGAGGCTGGGTCAATCTTGCGTTTACCAACCCCGCAGCCATTGTTTCCGGTCAAAACCTATGGGTTATCGCTTCGAACACTGATGTGCTGTACCCAGCTGCGGCTTGTGCATATACCGGTGATCCCAACAGCAATTTCCTTTCGACCAATGGCAGTTCGTGGATGCACGCGACATCCGATGTCGGCCTTCCGCAAAGCTATTCGTGGCTTATCAAATGTGTGACTCACACATCGGCCAATCCCGCTCCTACTATAATCGCCAGCGGCCCTGCTATGGGTGCCGTGGGCGAGCAGCTTACCTTTACAGCTATTGCGAGCACGGGCGCCAACGTGACTTGGCAGCTCAACGGAGGCACCCCTTCGACGGCTACAGGCAATACGGCTACCGCCACGTGGAACACTCCCGGCACTTATAATATTATTGCTACTGCCACTAACGCCAATGGTGCATCGAGTGACACGGTGGTTCTTTCTGTTTTCGACTGCCCGGAAATCACTGCTTTCCCCTACACGATGGGATTTGAGAGCACCGACCCTGTTGCCTGCTGGACAGTGCTTGATGCCGACGGCGACGGATACTCGTGGGATCCGTTGACCTTCTCAACGACCGAACAGGCACACACTGGCTCGGGATGCATCAGTTCGGCTTCGTATATCAATGGTCCCGGAGTGCTCGAGCCCGACAACTGGCTTATTTCACCGCAGATATATCTACCTCAGGGTAATGGATTTACACTTTCCTTCTTTGTCGGTGCCGTGGACCAGAACTATTATGCCGAGCACTATGGCGTATATATTTCCACTACGGGAATGAATCCGTCGGATTTTACACTCCTGCAGCAATACGACGTTACCACTGTGGATTGGACGCAGAAAACAATCAACCTCGACAACTATGCCGGACAGCACGTTTATATTGCTTTCAGGCACTTTGACGTGAGCGATATGTACTGGATGAAGATTGACGATGTCACTATTACAATGCAGCAACCGAGTACATATCCTGTATCGTTCGTCTGCGAAGGAAGTATTGTGGGCACTGTAAGTACATCTGCTTCGGACAACAACACCCTCTGCGGGCAGCAGCTTGCAATGGATTCTGAACACCCGACCAATATCTACATCACTTGCCAGAAGTTTGAATACCACCTTGAAGCCTTGTACGTTAACGATGTAAACCGTATGAACGATGTGCAAATCAATACTGGCGACGTGGAGGATGTCTATGTCTTCGCTTTCCAACCTGTCGAGGCTTCGACTATTCGTGCGGTCTTTGTGGGACGTAATGTGACTGTCACTGTAAATGCCAACCCAGCACAAGGCGGCACTGTAGAGGGTAGCGGAACATACCACTATATGGATACTGTTGAAATAAAGGCTATACCCAACCAAGGCTACGTTTTCACCGGATGGAACGACGGCAACAACAGCAATCCGCGCCAGGTGGTGGTTACGACAAACGTTACATACACCGCAAATTTCCAGCCGACTTCTGACATTAATACTACGGAAGAACAGACACTGGCTTTGGATATCTATCCTAACCCCGCCTCGGATGTGGTATGTGTCAACGTGCAAAACTCGAGCCTTATAGCTGGCAAATACGAAGTAGCAATTATAGACCTTAGCGGACGCATATGCCAAACGGCATCTGTCAATGGTGGCAACAGCAATGTGGACATTATTCGTTTGGATGTTTCAGGTTTGCCAAAGGGATCCTATTTCATTCGTATCCAAAATAACGGTGTAAACCTTGTACGCAAGTTTGTCAAGAAATAGCCATTCTCGAAACGCTAAAATCAAAGCGACTCATCGGTCTTAAGCCTTTGAGTCGCTTTTTATATGGATAAAAATCGTAGTTTATTAGCAGTTCTCAAGTTCGGCAAGGTGCTGGCTAACTTGTCCGATGCTTTCCTTGACGAAGTACTTGCAGGAGTTGAGTAAGCGTGCATCGCGCTGGCTGTCGAGCAGCAGCAGGTAGCCCATAATGATATTGCTGAGCACCTCGGTGAGGGCACGGGTGCTGTGTTCGAAACGTTCGCTAGTGGTGCCTTCGGCAGCGGCAAGCTCATATAGCTTGCTGTAAAGACCGGTGGCTTTGCGCAGCACTTCCTGGCAGTGTTTCATTTCATCGTTCATCTCGCCTTCGCTGACCTTGGCGTCATAGCTCTCGATCTGCTTGAGATAGGCGCCGCTGGCGATGCCTTTCATTGCCGCCACAACCTGCAACTGGCTAGTACCCTCATAAATGGAGAGGATGCGGGCATCGCGATAGAGACGTTCGCAGGCGTATTCTTTCATAAAACCGCTGCCGCCGTGTACCTGAATGCAGTCGTAGGCGCAACGGTTTGCGAACTCACTGGCATTGAGTTTGACGAGCGGCGTAAGGATGTCGGCCACGCGCGAGGCGGGTTTGGACGATGCCGACAGGTCTACGTAGCGAGCTGTTTCGTACATCAGGCTACGTGCGCCGTCGGTGCGTGCGCGCATCTGATAGAGAAGGTCTTGTACAGCAACGAATTTATCGATGGTATGTCCAAACTGTTCGCGGCTGGCAGCGTAGGCCTCGGCCTCGCGGCAAGCGGCCTCGCAAAGACCTATGGACTGTGCTCCAACACCAAGGCGGGCACCGTTCATCAGCGACATCACGTATTTTATGAGACCAAGGCGGCGTTCGCCGACAATCTGGCAGGGTGCGTTGGTGAACTGCAGCTCGGCAGTAGGCGAACCTTTGATACCCATCTTATTCTCGATGCGGCGAACTATCATTCCGCCGTCGGCTTTGTCAAAGACAAAGTAGGAAAGACCTCGACCGTCGTTGGTGCCTTCTTCACTGCGTGCAAGGACGAGGTGAAGGTCGGCATCGCCGTTAGTGATAAAACGCTTGACACCATTGAGGCGCCAGCATTTGTTAGCCTCGTCGTAGGTTGCCTTGAGGCGCACCGACTGCAGGTCGCTGCCTGCATCGGGTTCAGTGAGATCCATTGAGCAGGTGGCACCTTCATAAATACGAGGCAGATATTTGTTCTTAAGTTCCTCGTTGGCAAACTGCTGAATGGTGTCGGCACAGTCCTGCAAGCCCCAGATAGTGGCGAAACCCACGTCGGCGCGGGCTATGATTTCGGCTGCCATAACTGCGGCCACACGCGGAAAATTGAGGCCGTTGTACTGGCGCTCGAGAGTCATTCCATAGAGGCCAGACTGGATAAGGGCGTCAAGGTTGCGGCGTGTGCCAGGGGCGTAGTTGACGTGGCCGTCGACGAGCGACGGGCCTACGTGGTCGACCTCTTCTGCATTGGGAGCGATGACTTCGCCGGCTATCTCGCCAAGGAGATTCATTACGGTGTCATAGTTCGACACGGCTTCTTCGGCATTGGCAGGAGCTTCGGGGTGTTTGCCGGCCTCGGCATAGTCTTTTTCCTTGACGGCGACTACCTGCTCCATCTCAGGATGGTGGAGGTAGAATGAAAGATTATCGTTATCGGTATAGAAATTCATAACTACTTCAGATTATTTTTGTAACAAGCCATAAATTGTGGTATGACGGTCATCACGTCACCAATGATGGTGTAGTCGGCGATGGCGTTGATGGGAGCCTCAGGATCGGTGTTGATGCTGATGATCTTGGCACTCTGTTCCATACCTGCGCGGTGCTGGACGGCGCCACTGATACCACAGGCGATGTAGAGCTTGGGGCGCACGGTGACACCGGTCTGGCCAATCTGACGCTCGCCTTCGGCAAAGCCTGCGTCGACAGCTGCACGGGTGGCTCCAACACTACCGCCAATAAGGTGTGCAAATTGGTGGAGCAATTGGAAGTTTTCTTTGCTGCCCATACCGTAGCCGCCGGCAACGATGATTTGGGCTCCCTTGATGTCGATCTTCTGCTCTTCGATTTCGCGGCTGAGGATTTCGACAGCTTTGTCGGCCTTGTCAAGCGACGGTCCAACAGCGACAGGGATAATGGTTCCCTTGTAGTTGGGGTCGAGGATTTCTTTCTTCATCACGCCCTCGCGCACAGTAGCCATCTGCGGACGTGTCTCGGGGCAGACGATGGTGGCAATGATGTTGCCGCCAAAAGCGGGACGCATCTGGAGCAGGATGTTGTCATAGGTCTTGCCGGCCTTGACATCCTGATGTGAACCTATTTCTAGTGATGTACAGTCAGCGGTAAGGCCACAGCGCAGGAACGATGCAATGCGCGGTGCCAAGTCACGGCCTACGCTCGAGGCTCCAAAGAGCACAATGTCGGGTTGCTGGTCTTGTATGAGTTTGGAAAGTACGTCGAAATGTGGCAAGGTGCGGTATGGTGACAGACGCTTGTCGTCGGCCAGGTATACGTCGTCAACACCATAAGGATAAAGCGACTCGGCAGCGGCCTTAACGTTGCTGCCCAGCACTGCCGCCTGAAGGCGGCATCCCAGCTTGGTGGCGAGCTGGCGTCCTTTGGTGCAGAGTTCCAGGCTGATGTCGGCAATGGTGTTCTTCTCCGACAACTCGCAATATACTAATACATTATTCATTTGTTTTCGGCTTTCAAAATTACAAAATATGTTCTTTTATGAGCGTTGCGGAGAGCTCGTTGAGTGCTTCATCGGTGGGCTGCAATACCACGGACTCCTTATGGGCAAGCACCACGTTCTCAATCTTTTTTACCTTTGTAGGCGAGCCTTTCAGACCGAGGCGCTCCATATCGGCATCGATGTTGTCGGCATTGATGAGACGAGTCTCGTCCTTGGCCTGGCGCAGCAGACGATGGGCGTTGGGAAAACGGCAGTCGTTTGCAGCCGAGGTGACGGTAACAAGCACCGGCAGGGTTGCCTTTACGCACTCGGTGCCACGCTCAAGGCGACGGCGGATGGTGATGGACGTTGCATTAACGTCGATAAGCTCCTCGGCATAAGTAATTTGCGGTATCTCCAGTTTCTCAGCGACCTGCGGACCAACCTGGGCGGTGTCACCGTCGATGGCCTGGCGGCCACCGAAGATAAGGTCCACCTTGCCCAGTTGCTTGATGGCCTGCGAAAGCGCATAGGAAGTAGCCAGAGTATCGGCACCGGCAAAGCGCATATCGCTCAACACGAAGCCGTCGTCGGCGCCGCGCGAACAGGCGTCTTTTATGATCTCGGCGGCACGCGGAGGACCCATAGTCACAACAGTTACAGTGGCATCCTGCATACGGTCTTTGACGCGCAGTGCCATTTCGAGGGCCTTAAGGTCTTCGGGATTGAAGACTGTAGGCAGCGCGGCGCGGTTCACAGTTCCGTCCGCATTCATTGCATCGGCACCGACATTGTGAGTGTCAGGCACCTGTTTTGCCAAAACTACTATTTTGAATGACATAGTATCTTCTGTTATCGTGTTTTACAATCAATTACCCTTGACGTAGTTGATGATGTCGCCTACAGTCTTAATATTCTCGGCAGCTTCTTCGGGAATGCTGATGTCGAACTTCTGTTCGATGGACATAATCAGTTCCACGCTGTCGAGCGAGTCTGCACCAAGGTCGTTGATGAGGTTCTTCTCGGGGGTGATGTCAGCAGCGGCAACGCCCAGACGCTCCTCTATTATGGCACAGATTTCTTCGGTCAATTGTTCTGTTGTTAATTCTTTAACGTTCATTTCTTATGCTTATTTTATTTCGTTACTATTCTATAGAAATCAGTTAATTGCCAAGCCTCCGTCGCAGCTTATGACCTGTCCGGTGACATACGAAGCCAGGTCGCTGGCGAGGAAGAGCGATACGTGGGCGACATCTGTATCGAGACCGCCGCGACGCAGCGGAATCTTTGTCATCCAATCTTTGCGCACGTCTTCGGGAAGCTGCTGCGTCATAGGTGTCTCAATGAATCCGGGAGCCACAGCATTGCAACGTATGTTACGCGAGCCCAGCTCCTTGGCAATCGAGCGAGTAAAACCAATGATACCGGCTTTCGAAGCCGAGTAATTGCACTGGCCGGCATTGCCGTTGAGACCGACGATAGAACTGATATTGATAATCGAACCAGCACGCTGCTTCATCATCATCGGAGCGAAAGCCTTTGTATAGTTGAATACCGAGCGCAGATTGACATCCATCACGAGGTTCCAGTCCTCAACACTCATACGCAAAATCAGCTGATCCTTGGTGATGCCGGCGTTGTTGACCAGAATGTCGAGACGACCATAATTGTCAGCTACCCATTTAGCCACATCGTTTGCCTGCTCGTTGTCGGCGGCATTCGATGCCAGAAAATCGGCACGCACACCTTTGGCACGAAGTTCGGCCAACAGCGAGTCGCTGTTCTCGTTGGCTTTGAGGTCAGTGAAAATAATGTTTGCACCTTCTTCGGCAAAAAGAAGAGCGTGGCTGCGTCCGATGCCGCGGGAAGCACCGGTGATGAGAGCTGTTTTATTCTCTAAAAGTTTCATATTCTGTATTATTCTTTTTTTGTTTGTTGAATTATTGTTTGTCGGCTAACATAAAAATCAGACTGCCCTTGGCACAGAGTTTACCCTCCACCTTGGCCTCGGCATCAACAAAGAATGTCAGGCCACGTTTGGCAGTAATCTTGCCGGTGACGATGATATCGTCGCCTGGACGAACTTGATTTTTAAAGCGCACTTTGTCCATACCAGCATAGAAGGTAAGACGTCCAGGCAGTTCCTCGAGCATCAGCGTGCAGCAGCACTGGCCCATAATCTCGCAAAGTATTACACCAGGCACAACAGGATAGCCAGGGAAATGGCCTTGCAGAAAATATTCGTCACCACGCACGTGGTAGTGTCCCACAGCGGTATCGCCTTCCATACGAACATCGTCAACAAGCAGCATAGGCTCACGATGAGGCAGGTATTGTTTGATTTCTTCTCTGTTCATATCATTAATGATTTACCTATTAATAATTGGATTTATGGATGTTTTCAGATTTTACGCAGTGCCACACAGGCGTTCTGGCCTCCGAAACCGAACGAATTGCTGATAGTCAGGTCGGCAGCGAAGTCGCGTGCAGTATGAGGTGTATAGTCGAGATCGCATTCCGGATCGGGCTGGTCGAGATGAATGGTCGGGGCAACCTTGCCTTCCTGCAGAGTCTTTGCGCAGATAACCAACTCGATAGCACCCGTAGCACCAAGCATATGACCCATCATCGACTTGGTACTGCTGATAACAGCCTGGCGTGCAGCAGCCTCGCCCATAGCCTGCTTGATGGCCAGGGTCTCGGTCTTGTCGTTAAGCGGCGTACCGGTACCGTGAGCGTTGATATAAACCTTTTCACCCTCTTTGTATCCGGCCTCTTCCAGAGCCCACTTGATGCAGTTGGTGGCGCACTTGGCGTCGGCACGCGGAGCGGTGTAGTGAAAAGCGTCGCAGCTGTTGCCGTAGCCCACAACCTCGGCATAGATATGAGCACCGCGCTTGCGGGCAATCTCATAGTCTTCAAGTATCATAATACCAGAGCCTTCGCCCATAACGAAACCTTTGCGGCGAATGTCGAACGGCAGCGATGCAGCCATAGGATCCTCGCTGGTCGAAAGCGCCTTGCTGTTTGCAAAACCGGCAATGGCTATTTCGCAAATGGCAGCCTCGGTACCACCGGTAATCATAGCGTCGGCACGACCTTCGCGAATCATACGGTAAGCTTCACCGATGGAGTGTGTACCAGTTGCGCAAGCTGTTACAACAGGCAGGTTGGGGCCTTCTGCGTGGAAAACGATGGCCGTGTTGCCCGATGCAATATTGGCTATCATTTCAGGAATGAACAGCGGCGACACACGGCGCGGACCATTCTCCATCAGCGATGCGTGTTCACGGCAGAAAGTCTGTATGCCACCTATACCAGATCCGATGGCACAGCCAAAGCGGCTGGAATCTACATCCTTGCCAACTTCAAGTCCACTGTCGCGCATTGCCTGCGTGGCGGCGGCGATGGCATAAAGGGCATAGCGGTCATTGTGGCGTATCATCGCCTTGTCGATGTCAAACTCTTCGGGCTTGAAGTCCTTGACTTCAGCAGCCACCTTGACAGTAAGGTTATCGGTGTTGAGAGCTTTGATGTAATCGATGGCACAGGTGCCTTTCAAAAGCTCCGACCACATTGTATCTACGTTGTTGCCTAAAGGGGATATGCATCCCAGTCCGGTAATAACTACTCGTTTCATATAACTATTGTTTTGATTTCTTGAATGATAAATTAGTAATAGTATTTATTCTTCCTTTTTCTCTGGATAGTTGATGGCGCTCCATTTCAGGATGGTGGCACCTGTCACGAAACCGCCGCCGAAAGCACTGAGCAACAGCGTTGCACCGTCTTTCAACTCGCCGGCACGCGACAGTTCGTCTATAAGGATGCCTATGCTGGCCGACGAAGTGTTGCCATAACGCTGCAAATTGGTCGGAAATTTCTCCTTGGGCTGTTCCAAATGCTCACGGATAGAGTCGATTATGCGCAAATTGGCCTGATGCAGCAGATAGAGGTCTATATCGTCGCCTTTCATACCGTTCTTCTCAAGAATTACGTCGACATCCTTGATGCAGGCTCTGACAGCCAGCTTGAAGACCTCGCGACCTTGCATAACCAGCGGCATAGTCTTTTCTTCAACGCGGTCGTAAGGGGTAACCTCAAGCGAACGCTTGTAGTAAAGCACATCAGTGTGCGTGTCGCCAGTGAGACGGAAATCCTTAAAACCTTCGCCTTCAGTAACAACCAGCGCCGAAGCACCGTCACCAAACAGAACCGAAGTCTCACGCTCGTGCCAGTTGCAGAAGCGCGACGGTTCCTCGGCGGCAACGATCAGAATCTTTTTGGCCTTGCCAGTCTTGATGAAAGCGTCGGCAATGTCAAGTGAATAAATAAGTCCTGCACAGGCACCGTTCAGGTCGAAGCAAGGACAACAAAGTCCCAGCGGCGACAAAATGATGCTGCCAAGTGAAGGAGAAACATAACTGTTGGCTACGTTCGAGCAGATGAGATAATCGATTTCCTCAGGTTGAAGACCAGAAGACTCGATGGCCGACTGAGCCGCAGTGATGGCAAGCTCGCCCAATGTTTCAGTGCTTAACAAACGTCGTGTGTGTATTCCGGTGCGTGAGGTAATCCAACTGTCGCTCGTGTCCAAAAAACCGGCAAGCATATCGTTGGTTACTACTTTTTCCGGAAGTGCGCTACCTGTTCCAATTATTTTCATAATATTGTATTCATTTTATATATATAAACCTGCACACGCAGATTCAATAATTAATTTGCAAAATAAGAAAAAAAACGAAAAATATTTTTGTTAAAAACGATATTAGAGACAATATCTACAACAAAAGTGCGTTTTTTGGGGTGAATAAATGATATTTTGGGTGAACGACGTGAAAATATTTTAACATTTATGAAGAAAACAAAGTCAGAATTACCTAATTTTATAAAAGACAAAAGAGGCATAGCAATATTTTTGGTCACAGTATTGATGTTTGCAATACTGTTTATCGTAATCTACCATCCTGCCGGATATATGAGAACCGGCGAGGCATTGTCACGATGGAACAAGTATTTATACACTACCATTCAAGTATTTACAGGATTCCTAATACTCACAGCAAGCCGAATAGTATTCTACCACGTCGAAAAACGACACAGATTCACAAAAAGGGACGCTTTGCTGTGGATAGTTGGTGAAATAATAATTATATCACTGATTCTTACAGGAATAGCACTACTATTGAACGCTGACGAGAACCTGGAATTTCCAGAACTGATACGACGCGTGTTCATAAACGTAGTATCAATACTGTTCATACCCTACGTCCTGACAGTATTGATAATGATGCTGCGTGACCGCAGGCAGCAAATCGACGAGCTGAACGAACTCATAGACAAACATCTGGAGGAGAAAATCGACACCGGCGACAACCTGAACTTCTACGATCGCGGCGGCAAACTGGCGTTTTCAACCAAGCGTTCGAATGTGCTCTACATTGAAGCTGCCGACAACTACAGCAACATCCACTATCTCAATGAGGGAAAGGAGGATACGTTCATCCTCCACAACTCGCTCAAACAGCTTGACGATTCCGACAAATACAAAGGTCTGCTGCGATGCCATCGCGGTTATATGGTCAACATCGACAATGTCAAACTGTTGCGCAAAGAAAAAGACGGCTTGGTTATCGAACTCTCGCAAGGAGCACGTTCAATCCCTGTTTCGCGGACTTACAACCACCACGTAGTAGCATTTTTCGCAGGCGACAACAATTAATCGCCACACCCATCCCCTTACCTCTTGTTTTACGTCGTCGACATAAAGTCGACGGTAAAATTGGATTTACTCGCTGACAACCAGTCATTTTACACCTCAACACCAAGCCCAAAAGCACCGGCAGTAGCACCTTCCAATACTTAAAACAACACATTATCAAACTGTTGTACAGTACTTGTACAGTATATGTACGCTATTTGTACGCTTCAAAAGCGTACAAATACTGTACATATACTGTACAAGTACTGTACATATGATAGAGCGGGTATTTCTTATTTTCATTTTTAGACGCTTGTTTTTGGGTGAATGACGGTATTTTGGGTGAACGACAGACCGGAATAAGGGCATTTTCGACTGCCCTATAATAAAAAAACACCTCGTCGGCGAAATTAGCGACAAAAATAATTGTATAAAATACTCTGACGGGGAACCTGAATTCCAGTTACAAAGCGCAGCAATGAACAGTATAAAAAAAACCACTGATTGTGTATAGGAAACGAATTATGGCTATGCAATTCGACAGATTGAACGCAATAATCAGCGTAAAAAGACGTTATGAAAATACGAAACCCCTCAGAACTTCTCGATATGGAAAAATATGTACTTTCAATCTATTGGCAGGTAGACGTGCGAACCAAACTCATTCCTCGCGACACCGTCATCAACGACAGCACCCCTTACGGCACACTCACATCTGTAAAGAGTCCCATCTGCGACTACACCGAGGACTACACCACAATGCTCTGCCTTGAACTCAACGAGACCACCACGCAAAAGCTCATCAGGCAAATCAACGAGCAAACGCCTTTAGACATCATCAAGCTATACAAAATCAAGCTCTTTTTCGGTGTTCTTGGCTTCGCCACTATGGAACTCTACGCCACCTTCGACCTCGCAAGTTATCCCGATTTAGCTGCGACGTGGGTAACCATCCAGGACGACAACCATAAAGTGGTGGAGTTTTTCTCGTGGAACGCACCCCTAGTTACATCGCTGATCAATTCAGGAAGCAAATATACAACAGGCAATCCCGATTTCTATTTCGGCATCCACAAAAAACTCACCGAGCTTATGATCAAGCACGGCATAGCTTCGAGCAATGAATGCAACGACACCTACGTCTATACATACAACACCCTGACCACAAGCCAGCAAACCGCCGACCAGCTACGAAATGCCCTCAATATGAGCGACAACCTTATTATGATGGGCGACTGTAAGTCGTGGCAGCTTTTCGGCAACCACCTATGGGTTGTCCCCTCCGAGAAAGACGACTGGGAGGCACACGAGCTGGCAAGCGCCACCATACTCTCGGCCTGGCAGGTACTCGTCTACGACCTCGGAGCCATCAACTACAAAAACATTCTGCGACTGCTGACCCACAACGTACCCTTCAGCACCAAACACATCAAAAACATCATAAATAAAGACAACCTTTCATTGTTGGAGCTACGTCTCGCCATCCGCGATCTCAACAACCCAAAGACCTTCCTCACCGAGCGCAGCTATGGTGAGTACAATGACCAAGACCGTTTCAATGCCTTCAACGACGGCCAAAAGTCTCTTGAGACCGCCGCATCCGGCATCGACACCGACAAACAGTCCACATCGTCCCACACCATCGAAGTCGTCATAAGCATCCTCACCGTTATGTCCATCTACTCGCTCGTTACCGACACATACACTATGCTAACCTTCGACAACTTCCCCAGCCCCATCTCAAACGTGGCATCCTGGTTGTTCAGCCTCGCCACACTCTTCTGCATCATTATGGTCATCTTGCTGATAAGACGCTCCAAATAGCGAACACTAACGACAAAAAAATATTTGACGATCTCTGTTACCATTATAGGAGAGCCGTTCGTATGCACACCTTGTACAAGACAGAACACTATCGGTTAACAAGAACCAGTACTATCAGTTATGTGTTTCCTTGGAGTGGAATGACGATTCGGCGGACAATCTTACCTCTCTATGGCATCTTGCAGGGAGGTGTAAAAAAAAGATTAAAATCAGAATAGGATGATAGGAAACAAAAAGGTCCGCGTTCACAATGGCGCGGACCTTTTTACAACCAGTGACACTGTATTACTTGGCGTTGCGAACGGCAAGAGTGAGCGCGGAGACTGCGAGGCCATAGTACATCGGGTCGGGCGGCAGATGCAGAAGGCCAGCGATCAACATCACAGCGGAGCCGACAACCATCGAAAGGGTGACCGCCGAGGCCTTGAGGAGGCCGGGAAGCCATAGGGCGAAGCTGAGTGGCAGCAGCAGCACCACGGCCCGAAGACCTAACGAGAGGAACCCGAGGTCATTGATGAACGAGCCCTGCACGAAATGCGATGCAACGATGCCCAGAAGCAGGAGAGCCACTATCGAAAGACGCGTCTGTGCCAAAGGCGACAGATGCGACGGACGCCGCAGAAGCGTTAGGATGTTGCCCAGCAAATCGCGCGTCACTATGGTAGCCGCACCCAGCACAAGTCCGCTGCCACAACCCAATATATTAATAAGCAGTGTGCCCAGCGCTATGCCGCCCAGCCAGGCCGGCAGATGGGCCAGAATGAACGTCGGGAAGGCCTGCAACGAGTTTTCCAGAACACCTATGCCGTCGGGCAATGTACCTCCGGCGGCTGTGACAGCAACCAACTCGTCAGCAGTGACATAGTGACCGCGCATATATATGCCCACCAGTGTGCAGGCGGCACCAATAAGCGGGATGAGTGCGGCGCAGAGCACAGCCCCACGACGTGCCTTGGAGGTCGTTGCGGCCGACCAAACGGCCTGGGCGTAGGTCTGCGTGCACACCACGCCGAGCGCCAGCGAGAGGCATCCACCAAGATCCTTCAGTGGCCCTCGGGCCAACAAAGAACCATAGCGACGATGGATAGCCTCAACGCCGTCGATGCCATTCAGCGAAGCCACCTGCGGAATATCATATATCGATTCGACACTACCCCTTATGCCTGCCAAACCGCCGCCAATACGCCACACGGCGATACCGGCAGCCAAAGAGCTGACATAGAGCAGCACCAGCTTGACAATGCCACCTGCACCAGCGCTCTTGATGCCACCAAAGAGCACCAGCAACGCTATCAGCACTGCACCAACAAGCAGAGCTGCCAGAGTGGAAAGACCGAAAAGACTTGTAATCATTGCCGACGACGACAGCAGCTGAGATGTGATGCTGATGAAGATGCCGACGAGGAAGAGCACCGAACCCACCGTCTCGGCACGGCGGCCGTACCGCTGGCGGACGACCTCCATCACCGTCGTGCAGCCACTGTGCCGCAACGGTTTAGCATAGACAAGGCCCAGCACCAGCGCACCAAGAGCGGCACCGATGGTGAACCACCACGCTGATAGGCCATAACTGAAAGCAAGTTGTGCCGTGCCTATGGTCGACTGACCACCGACCAGGGTGCCCAGAATAGCGCCGCAGACCATCCACGAACCCGCCTTGCCGCCGGTAGTGAAACTACGGGCGTCCTTGACCTTGCGGCCCGACGCGATACTCACCGCCAGCAGCACGCCTACGGTGAGAAGTATTCCGACAATATGTACAGGAGTCAGCATCACTTGATGTATCGTGCCACATCCTCAATCGAGGGGCGGTCGGTTGGCAGTTTGACGAGGTTCCAGGGGCCGTCAGGGTCGTTGGAACAATAGGGATAGACGACATACCACACCTCGGCGCCATAGGTCGACGAACGATCGTAGGTGGGGACAATATATTGCGTGGCGAGGCTGTCGCCAAGGTGAACCGTGTCGAGCACAATGCGCCCCTTGTCGTCCGTGACAAACAAGGTGTTGGTGGTGCCAACCAGTTCCTGCAGTTCGCCGCCATAGTAGAGTTCCACCTGCGACAGATTGCTATCGGTCAGCAACCGTAACTCGGTGTTTTCACCCAAACTGAACGCTGCCACCTGCTGCATAGCCGGTGTACGGTCAGCCTGCTGGTTACAGCAAGCTGCCGTCAGGAGAACCAAGGAGATGAGGAAAAGTCTTCTCATAAGCGATAGTCTAAATAGCGAGGCCGCGGAGCTGCGCTCCGCGGCCTCGTGTTGTAGCCTTGTATTGTCTTTTACTTGGCGTCGCGACCAGCGCGGATGGCCTTGATGTTGGTCTCCACCACAGCGTCGCCCTTGCGACCGAAGATGGCCTTGATAGCCTTCTCGAGTTCCTCAAAAGCAATTTCAAGGTATGGAGCGGCAGCACCGAGCAGAACCATATTACCACGGGCGTTGAGTTCCTTGGCAATTGCGTTGGCGTTGAAGCTTACACACTTGGGCAACTTGGCCAACTCAGCGTTGACCTTCTCAATATCAGGATAATTGTTGATATTGATGAAAGGATCGCTGTTGGTGATGACCACGCCGTCGGGAGCGAGGAAAGGCAGAAAGCGCAGAGCCTCCATAGGCTCGGAACTGAGGATAATGTCGGCCTTGCCTTCGGGGATAACGTCGGCGAATATAGGCTCGCTGCTGACACGGAGATGGCTGAACACCGAACCACCGCGCTGCGACATACCGTGAATTTCACTCTGCTTTACGTTCATACCCAAATTGAGGGCAGCGTCGCTTATAATCTTGGCTACGGAAACGATACCGTCACCGCCTACGCC
>JAEEGL016905526.1_pt1 | contig 71835 bp, 68 predicted proteins | sample 9134231 | NCBI WGS metagenome assembly JAEEGL01 (sample SAMN16246548, study PRJNA631951) | gut metagenome | biome: gut microbiome; feature: rumen; material: fiber-attached | host: Bos | place: Iran: Karaj | collected 2018-10
CGGATTGCCGGTGGCAATCTCTGCCGCAAGGCAGAAGCGCCGACCGAGTTGCGGGTCGCCGGTGGCGACCTCTGTGGCATAAGCCACAGAAGCAACGACCGAACCGGGAGGTGAGAACGGCAGGCGAGACCCGCCCTTACCCGATTGCAGAAGGCGAAACAACAAATATCGCTGTTTTAATGCGGCGTCAGCCGCCACCTTAATCATTCATCTTTAATTATTAATCGTTAATCAAACAGCCGAGCGAACTGAAATTTGTCGGCTGTACGGGTTTCGGCGCTGAAGGCTGACGGCTGTCGGCTGACGGCTTAATTTGCTCACCCGATATCGGGCGTATCCGTAAACTCAACCTCCGGGGCTTTATAGCCCTCCAGCTCCAGCACGATGATCTCGTTCTCCCCTTCGCGCAGGAAGGGGGCCGGAAGGTACGCGGTTTTCTGCGGGCCGATCTCCCAATAGCGGGAGAGCATCGTTCCGTTGATAAAGATCACGCCCTTCTTAAAGCCGTTCAGCTTTACAAACGTATCGCGCGGGGCGCCGTCGATCACAAGGCGTCCTCTGAGAAGCTGCGGACGCTTGGGGAATTTCGGCCGGTTCTCCGCTGTAAAAGCCGCTTCGGCTATGTTATCCAGCGGCAGCGGATAATGCCGCCACTGGTACAGATACTGCTGCCCCAGCCGCACGCCGCCAACGATCCCCTTCGCATCCGCCAGCGCGGGGCCGTAATTCGTGCGGCCCATGTTCTCCACAAGGATCGTGAGCTCCACGCCTTCTCTGGGCACGTCGAACGCGATCTTTGATTTTTTATCGTTTCTGTAAATGCAGCCGAGGTATTTGCCGTTCAGGAATACGTAGGCGCGGTCGTGCGCGTCGACGGTGAGCGTATCCTTATCCTTCGGCCCCCGGATGAACGTTTTGTAGCAGATAAAGCCGTAGCCCTGATCCAGCTTTTCCATCGGCTGCGGCGTAACGAAGATCCGCTCCGAAGAAAGCTGCGGCAGATTTTCCAGCAGCTCCGCCGTTTCGGTCAGCGCAATGATACCGTAAGCCGCGGGGGAAACGGACGGCGGCTGCGCGGTATCCGTTTCAAAGCCCCGTTCCCGCAGCACTGCCTGCATTTTATAATACTTTTCCGTGGGTTTGCCGTATTCGTTGATCGGCGCGTCGTCATCGTAACTGTTGATTGTGGGCTGGTATTCATCGTAATTGTTCGCGCCGTTCATCCAGCCGAAGTTCGTGCCGCCGTGCGCCATATACACCGATACGGAAGCGCCCAGGTCCAAAATCTCCGCAAGGCCCTTCGCCGCGTCCTCGGCGTCCCGCCGGTGATGCTTTTCGCCCCAGTGATCGAACCAGCCGTTCCAGTATTCCGCGCAGAACAGCGGCCCTTCCTTTCGGAATTTGCGGAAGGCTTTGAAATTGGCCGCGGCTCTGGAACCGAAATTGCAGCCCGCAAGCAGCTCCGGCACCGTGCCGCCGGAAAGCATGGTATCGTTCGCGCCGTCGGAGGTAAACAGCAGGCACGTGATGCCCAGCGATTCCAGCAGATCGGCGAGCCTGCGCATATAGATCGTATCGTTGCCGTAGCTGCCGTATTCGTTTTCCACCTGCACCATGATCACGGGGCCGCCGCAGTCCGCCTGCCGCTGCGCGATGATGGGTACGAGGGCGCGGAAATAGTTCTCCACCTTCTGCAGGTAGAGCGCATCCGCGCAGCGCAGCTTTATGCCGTCGTATTTCAGCAGCCACCACGGGAACCCGCCGAACTCCCATTCGGAGCAGATATAAGGCCCGGGGCGAATGATGGCGCACATACCGAGCTCGGCGATCAGATCCAGATACGCGCCGAGATCCAGATTGCCGGAGAAATCGAATTCGCCCTCTCTCGGCTCGTGCAGGTTCCACGCCGTATACGTTTCCACGGTATTGAAACCGCAGGCTTTGATCTTCAGAAGACGGTCCCGCCAGTATTCGCGCGGCACGCGGAAATAATGCATGGCGCCCGCCGCCACCGTGAACGGCTCGCCGTTCATCAAAAACAGGTTTCCTTTTACGGTCAGTTTATTCATCGGTTTCTCCTTTGTAGATCCGCAGGATCATTTCCGCACGCTGTGCAACCATTTCCTTGAGCTGTACCGGTGCGATCACCTCAAGATCCGTGCCGAACTGCATGATCCAAGAAACCAGACCGGCGCTGATGGAGGCTTCCGTGCGCAGCAAAAAGTGCGTATCATCCGCGCGGCGTGTGTTGATGCGCTCGCCGAACCGGTCGAACATCTGCTCGATCATATCGTTGCTGCATTTGAGTTCGATCATCTGCAGCTCGCCGCTGAACATATTAAACGTCTTTGCGGCGTAGTCCGCAGCGTCGAAATAATGGGAATAAGCGCATACCTCTTCCATCGGACGCACGTTTTGTTCGAGGATCTCCACCTGTGAAATACGGTCGATGCGCACGTTCATCAGATTATCGTATTTTTCGTTGTTCCCCACGAGATAATAATGGTCGTTGCTCCAGATGAGCGCGTAGGGGCTCAGCGTGAAGGTACGGGTCTCTTTGCGGGCCGCGTATTTTTCGTCCATTTTGCGGCGGGAATAGGTGAAACGCACCTTTTTTCCGGATTTGATGGCTTCGTCTAGCTTATCGATAACGTAATAGATGGATTCATTGGTGCTTTTGGCGCGGTTATCGATATACACCTGCCGTTTCAGCACTTCCGCCTGATAAATGCTGGTAAAGCCCTCGATCTTCTCGATCAGCTTTTTCGTTTTTTGCTTGGTGATAAAGTCCGCGGCCTGTACGGCGTCCGAAAGCAGCCGGATCTCGGCCAGTTCAAAACTGCCGGACGCCACGAAATAGCCGTTTTTCGGCGTCCTTGTTTTAATGATATCCATGCCGTAATCCATAAGCACTTCAATGTCCTTATAAATGGACTTGCGCTCGCAAATCAGACCGTATTCGTTTTCGAGCCGGTCCGCAATATCGTTGGAATTCAGCACGTGCTGTTCATCGGAATACTTTTCAAGTATTTCCTTTAGGTATAATAGCTTCAGTTTCGTGTTGCGCTTGCCTGCCATATCTTATTCCCCCGGTTAGATTTACGGTTTTATTATAAAAAATTTTTCTTGACAAATCAACACCAAATGCTATAATTAAAATGAAATCTTCGGGGCGGGGTGCGATTCCCCACCGGCGGTACAGTCCGCAAGCCCGGAACGGGTTGATTCGGTGAAATTCCGAAACCGACGGTATAGTCCGGATGGGAGAAGGTTCGGCCTGCTTCGGCATATAGTTTTTCAGCCCCGTTTTTTGCGGGGCTGTTTTTTTCGGAGGTATTCTTATGGCAAACGTACAATCCAACAGTAAAAGCAACGTGACGAAGCTTGTGATCACGGCGATGCTTTCCGCCGTTGCCTTCGCGCTGCAGTATATTGAGGTATCCATCCCTCTGGTCCCCTCGTTTCTGAAGCTGGATTTTTCCGATATCCCGGAGCTGATCGGCGCGTTTGTGATCGGCCCCATGGGCGGCGCGGCGATCTGCCTTGTAAAAAATCTGCTGCACCTGCCGTTTACGAGCTCCGTAGGCGTGGGCGAGCTTGCCAATTTCCTGCTGGGTGCCGTATTCAGCGCAAGCGCGGGATGGATATACAAACGGCATAAAACGAAAAAGACGGCGCTGTTCGCCTGCATTACCGGCGCGGCGCTGATGGCGCTGGTGTGCATTCCGCTCAATTACTTTATCGTTTATCCGTTTTTCGCAAAGCTCTGGGCCAACGGGAATATGGATATCATCATCAATATGTATAAAGCGATCCTGCCCGCTTCCGATACGCTGCTGAAATGCCTTGTGATCTTCAACGTTCCGTTCACGCTCTTAAAGGGGCTGATCTGCGCCGCGATCACGATGCTGATCTACAAGCCGCTTTCCAATCTGTTTGTGAAACTGAACACGCAGATCAACCGGAAACGTGCCTGAAATCGGCAAAAATCGGTATTGACAAGCCTTTATTTATCAATTATAATGATATCACAATTTAATCCTTATAAAGAGCGGCGGAGGGAACGGCCCTGTGAAGCCCGGCAACCTGTTTTTCAAGGTGCTAAATCCGACGGCGCTGCCGACAGATAAGGTATATTTTCTGCCCGCAGTTCATGCGGGCGTTTTTTTGGAGGCAAAGATATGGCAAAAAGATTTTTTACATCCGAATCCGTTACCGAAGGGCATCCCGATAAGGTATGCGACCAGATCTCGGACGCGATCCTGGACGCGATGCTCGCGCAGGATCCGCTCTCCCGCGTGGCGTGCGAAACCATCTGCACCACCGGAATGGCGCTGGTAATGGGCGAGATCTCAACCACGGCAAACGTGGATATTCCCGCAGTGGTACGCAAAACGATATGCGATATCGGATTTGACAGCGCTGCCGCCGGTTTTGACGGCAACACCTGCGCGGTGCTTACCACGATCGATAAACAGTCCCCGGATATCGCCATGGGCGTAAACGCTTCGCTGGAAAAGAAGAGCGGCGAGGCGGACGAATTCAATCTGCACGGCGCGGGCGATCAGGGCATGATGTTCGGTTTTGCGTGCGATGAAACCCCCGAACTGATGCCCATGCCGATCTCTCTGGCGCACAAGCTTGCGCTTCGGCTTGCCGCCGTAAGAAAGGACGGCACCCTGCCCTATCTGCGTCCGGACGGAAAAACGCAGGTCACCGTGGAATACGACGGCGATACCCCCGTACGCGTGGATACCGTAGTCATCTCCACCCAGCACGCTGCGGACGTATCTCTGGAGCAGATCAAAAAGGACATGCTCGAATACGTGGTAAAGCCCATCATCCCCGCTGCCCTTCTGGATGAGAATACGAAATATTTTGTAAATCCCACGGGCCGGTTCGTGATCGGCGGCCCCGCCGGTGACAGCGGTCTGACCGGCAGAAAGATCATCGTGGATACCTACGGCGGCTACGCTGCCCACGGCGGCGGCGCGTTCTCCGGCAAGGATCCCACGAAGGTGGACCGTTCCGCGGCCTACGCAGCCAGATACGTGGCCAAAAACATCGTTGCCGCAGGGCTGGCAAAAAAATGCCAGGTGGAGCTCGCTTACGCCATCGGCGTGGCACGGCCCGTTTCCATCCTTGTGGAGACCTTCGGCACCGGCACGGTCGGCGATGAAAAGCTCTCCGCAGCCGTGGAAAAGGTATTCGACCTGCGTCCCGCCGCGATCATCAAAACGCTGGATCTGCGCAGACCCATTTACCGCAGGCTCGCGGCGTACGGCCACGTAGGACGGACCGATCTGGAGCTGACGTGGGAAAAGACGGATAAGACCGACGCCCTGAAGGCTGCGATCGAAACGCTTTAACATGTAAAACCGGAGACTTCCATCTCCGGTTTATTTATCTTCGTTTTATTTTTCGCCTTCCTCAACGAGGACCTCGTTATGGCGGAACAGCAATGAAATACACCAGATGCCTGCCAGAGCCACAACGGTGAAAATGATCCGGCTCACGATCGCGGCCTGACCGCCGAAGATGCGGCTGACGATATCAAACTGGAACAATCCGATGGAGCCCCAGTTCAGCGCTCCGATGATGACGAGTATCAGAGCAATCCTGTCCAACATATATATCACTCCCTTTTTTCATCCGTATTATTTGCAGTTCTCTGCGGATTATTCACAGATTTCGGGAAACATATGACAAAATTACCGCAATTCAAAAACAAAAAATTCAAGATCATGCTTGTGGGCGATCCCCACTGCAAACCGAACGACGAAAGCAAACGCGAGCTTGATATCATAAAAGACTATCTGGAACTGCAGTACGCCGCCGTTTGGCACGAAAAACCGGATCTCGTGATCCTGATGGGCGACAACGCCGAAGGCGAAACCGAGGAAGAGCTGCGAAAGACGCTGCTCCGCATCACCAAACCGTACGCGGATACGGGCACGCCCTTCGCTTTCATTCTCGGAAATCACGATCTGGAATGCAAGGTAAGCGATCTGAAAACACAGTACGCGATATATAAAGCGCTTCCGGGCTGCGTTTTGCCGGAGGATTATACGGAATTTGGCGATTATGAGCTTCTGATCCCAAATTCCGCAGGGAGCGCGCCTGCGCTGCATCTGCTGTTCGTTTATTCCGGCGGCAGCGCGCCGAAATCGGATTACGGCCATTACGACCACGTAAAACCGGAGCAAAACGAATGGATCAGGGAAACGTGCGCTTCCGCCGGCAGGCGTTTCGGTCGCCTTCCCGCCGTGCTTGTGCAGCATATGCCGGTACAGGAGGAATTCGCGCTGCTGGACGAAACGAGCTTCCTCTCCATGCTGACGGACGGCACGTACGGGCAAAACGAACAGCGCGGAAGGTTTTACAGATTAAAAAAGACAACGCCCGGCTATATGGGTGAAGCCCCCTGCCCCGCGGCCTATAACAGCGGCGAGTTTCAGGCGATCAAAGAGACCAGGAGCATCTTCGCCGTATTTTTCGGGCACGACCATATGAACGATTTCATCGGCATGCACGAGGGCGTTCTGATGGGGCAATGCAAGCTTTCATCGTTCAACGCGTACGGCGACGGCCTGATGCAGGGCGTAAGGATCTTGGAATTTGAAGAGGACGCGCCTTTCTGCCTCCGGACCCGGATGCTGTATTACCGCGATCTTTTGGGCGACGACTGCAGATCGATTACGGGATCAACAAAAACGCTGCGCGACCGCACCGCGGTAAAGCTTGAGGCGGCAACGAAAACGTTGGGTGTGCTGGCAGCCTTATCTCTGCCGCTGATCATACGAAAACTGATAAAAAGGTACAGATGATGGAACCTGAAACGAAAAATGATGCGTCAACCGCAGCCGATAAAACCGAACGGAGATATAAAACCGCGTTCTTCATCATGACCGGGGTTGTGCTCGTTCTGTTCGCTTCGCTGATCGGCATTCTTTATATTCAGCGCGCTTCGGTAAAGCAGACGGCGTTTTACGAGAACACCGTCGCGCGCAGCTTTACTTTTCCGGAAGAAACACAGGGGGAACTGCGGATCAACGTGAACACGGCCGATATAAACGAACTGACCCTGCTCCCCGGGATCGGAGAAAGCAGAGCCAGAGATATTATCGAATACAGAACCGAATACGGAAAGTTTACGTCCCCGGAGGATCTGCTGAAGATCCGCGGCATCGGAGAAAGCACGGTAGAGGGACTTCTGCCGTATATCGTATTTGAAGATCCGGATTAATTCGCAAGCGCCGCGGCTGCCGCGTTATACTGCGCGTCCTCGGAAAGCGGCAGCGTATCGAGCGCATCCTTCTGATAATCCGGCAGCAGCAGTTCCACATCCGGTTTGATCCCTGTATCATCGTAGCAATCGGTGATATAGGGATATATTTTTGCCACGGTCAGGATCAGCGCGGAACCGTCCTCAAGCATAAAAGTGTTCTGCAGACCGGCATTGCCCGCCGTGCGCTCGCCGATCACGGTCGCCTTCAGGAAATCGCGCAGATCGGCGCTCAGAAGCTCCGCAGCGCCCTGCGTACGGTCGTTTACAAGCACTGCGATGGGCAGACTGATGCTTTCGGTATCCGAGGTATAGGTCTTTAATACGTTGCCTGCGGCGTTTTTCGCGGTAGCGATCGCCCGCGTCCCTTCCGTGGCAAGCGGAACGAACATATCTATGATCTTTGCGGCGGCATCGTAATTCGTGCTGCTGTTATTGCGCACGTCTACGATCAGCTTCGTAACGGCCTGCATACCGAGCCCGGATAAAGCCGCCCGCAGTTCCCCCGCCGTAGTATCGTAGAACGCGGAGATCCGGAGGAAGCCGATATTTCCGTTTGCGGAATAAGAAACGGACGCCTGCTGATACGAAGAAGAAAGCGATAGCGTTACCGCGGCGGACGGATCGTTATCCGCCTCCGCTTTCAGCACTTTAATGCGGATCTCGGAATCGTTCTTTGACTGCAGCGTACGGAGAAGATCCGCGTAATTGTTCACCGTGACGTCTTTATTGCCGACCGAAAGGATCCTGTCCCCGGGCACAAGCTGTCTGTCGGCGGCGGATGAACCGGCGGCGACCGCGGTAATTACAAGCACGTTATCCGCACTGCGATACTGCGCCGAGATCCCGGTACCCTCGGCCTGCCCGGAAAAGGAGGCAAGGTAAGCTTCATATTCCGCCGCGGTCAGATAAACGGAGTTTTTATCGCCGAGCCCTTCCACATAGCCTTTTGCGGAAGAAACCACGGCGCCGTCCGTATCGATCTTCCCTTCGAAATTGGATTGCACGATCGCCTCCACTTCGGAAAGCAGACGGTATTGCTCCTTCTGGTCTTCAACGGAGAGCAGGGATTTTGTGTAAGTACGCAGATAAACGCCTACCGTTACGAGAACGGTAAGCGCTGAAAATACAAGGATCAATGCAATGGCAACCGCAAGCGGTATTCTTTTTGACATAACAGCTCCCCGGAAGATTACGGCACGGAAATATAGTTCAACGGATTCACCTTGGTGCCGTTGACGCGGACCTCAAAGTGGCAGTGCGCGCCGAAAGCATATCCCGTTTCACCCGCATAGGCGATCGTCTGCCCCTGATACACCGTATCGCCGGTGGATACCAACAGCGCGCTGTTGTGCCCGTAAAGCGTATACAGCCCGTTGCCGTGATCCAGAAGAATATAATACCCGTAACCGGAGGTATTATACGCAGCCGTAAGCACCGTACCGTTTGCCGCGGCGCTGATCGCCTTTCCGTAGGTGCCGCCGTACACACAGATATCGACGCCGCCGTGGAAATTGCTGTACGCCGTACCCGTACCGGTTCTGTAACCGTACCCTGAGGATACGTAAGCGCCGGAATACTGCAGCGGACAGATCAGCCCGCTGGAAGGAACGAAGTTGATGGGCTGGTTCCGTTTTCTGGCTTCTTCAATGATGCTGTCGATCTTGGAATCAAAGGCTTTGATCGACGCCTCGTACTGCGCGATCAGGGCTTTATACGCAGCGCTCTGCTGATCAAGCTCGGCAAGATAAGCGGACGCCTCTCGCTCGAGCGCCTCGATCTCGTTCTGCGAATTTTCAAGCACGGCGCGGCTTTCACGGATATCATCCTGCTTCGCGCTGAGCGCGTCGATCTGCAGCTGGTGCTCGGCCTGCTTTGCCTCGATCTCTTCGATCAGGCGGTAATGCTCCGCGGTCAGCTCGTCGATCTTTGCGATTTTCTCTTTTAATCCGGTAACGATCTCGTTATCATACGCAGCGATATTGGAGGAAAGCTCCATGGTGATCAGAAAAGACTGAAAATCCGTACTGCTCAGCAGCAGCTCCAGTTCGGACGTTTTGCCGTACATATAGATATTGCACAAACGTTCCTTCAGCTCTTCGTAAATATCGTCGATCTCCTGCTGCAGGGCGATCTGCTCCAGCTCGTTATGGTTGATCTGGGCGCGGATCTCTTCGATCTGCAAGTCCAGCTCATCGATCTGCGCCTGGATCGCGTCCTTCTGGGATTCCAGCAAAGCGATATTATTGTTCAGCACATCGATCTGCGCCTGATAAGCGTCGATCTGCGCCTGCAGGGTTTTAACGTATTCCTCCTGCTGCTCGATATCGCTTTTCAGCGCGTCCATTTTTTCCTTGTTTTCGGAGATCTGTTTCTTCAGTTCCTCCTGCTGCGCCTTATAGCTGTCGATCTTCTCCTGCTCGGCATCCGTAAGATCCGCAGCAATGGAATACAGCATGCCGGTATTCAGGCATAAAAACAGGAATACGAACAGCAGAGAGAGAATTCTGCGCATCCGATCAGGTATTCGCATCTACAACACTCCCCTGTTCCTTCAGATATTTGCCGATGGAGAATATACTGCCGATGCCCGCGGTAACAACGCTTACGATCACAAAGCCCGCGAACAGATACAGCGCGTAATCCTTAAAGCTGATCAGCTGACCGCCGAGGATCCCGAAAATGGTAAGCAGGGAGTCTCCGGCCAGATAATAAATCAGATACAGCACGCCCATGGAGAGAACGGCGGAAAGCAGACCGATGGTAATGCCCTCGATCAAAAACGGCCAGCGGATAAACGAATTGGTAGCGCCTACGGCCTTCATGATGCTGATCTCCAGTTTTCTTGTAAACATGGAGATGCGTATCGTATTCGCGATGATGAACAGCGCTACGATAAACAGCAGAACGATAATGCCTACGCATACGTAGGATACCGCCGTACGGATCTTTTCCAGCCGGTTCGCAAGATCGCTGTTCTCCCGGATGCTGAGGATATGGTTCAGCGTGCGGATCTGGCTGACCGTATTCGAAAAATACTGCATATCCGAAACACGCACCTCAAACGCGTCCGGCAAAAAGGACGCGTCCACGCCGTTCATAATATCGGCGTTTTCACCGAGCGACTCGAGCACGGTGCTGTAAGCTTCGTTTTTTGGAATAAACGTAACGCTTTCTATGTTTTCGATCGCGTTCAGGGAAGCCTCCACTTCCTTAACCGTATCCGTATCGGCGTCCTTATCAACGAAAACCATGATCACGTTCTGCGATTCGATGCTGTGCAGAAGCGAATCGATGTTGAAATACAGCAGCACCGCGCAGCCGATCATAACGAGGCAGGACATGAGCACCGCAACGGAAGCAAACGACATCAGCCTGTTGACTCCGATATTTTTCACACCTTCACGCGTAAGGTATCTTAAGTTCTTGTTTTTCATAATAAAACAGGGATCCTATCCTTTTTTATTTTTTCTCCGATGATTATTCTTCGGAATCTCCGTCCGATGCGCCGGGCGTTTCGTTGCCGTAATTCATAAGGAAGCTTTCGATCTCGGCGTCCTCCGTGGGGGCGTGATAATAGCCGCTGGGGGCGTTCATGGGCGCTTCCTCCTGATTGGCGCCGGCGCTTTCCGCCGCGACCTCGGGATGGGCGGTATCGGATATAATATGACCGTTTTTGATCTCAATGATACGCTTGTCGTAATGCCGGATCAGCTCCACCTCATGGGTCACCATAATGATCGTGGTGCCTTTGTTCAGATTGATCTGCTGCAGAAGATCCACGATATCCTTGGACATCTCCGGGTCAATATTGCCGGTGGGCTCGTCCGCAATGATCACTTCGGCGTCGTTCACAAGGGCCCTGGCCAGAGCAACGCGCTGCTGCTCGCCGCCGGAAAGCTGCGTGGGCAGGCTTTTGGATTTGGCGGACAACCCGACCAGGCTGAGCGCATACGCAACGCGCCGGGAGATATCCTTCTGCGAGGCGCCGATCACGTGCATGGCAAACGCCACGTTTTCGTATACGGTTTTGGTGGGGATCAGGCGGAAATCCTGAAATACGATGCCCAGCTTTCTGCGGTAATACGGCACCTTTCTTGCTTTCAGCGCATTCAGGCTCTGCCCGTCTACGATCACGTCACCCTCGCTCGGCACTTCTTCCCGCATGATGATTTTTAAGAAGGTGCTCTTTCCGGCGCCGGAAGCGCCAACGACAAACACGAACTCGCCTTTGTCGATATGCAGGGAAACGTCGTCCAGCGCTTTGGAAGCCGACCCTTTATAAACTTTGGAAACATGGTTAAAATCTATCATATATACTACGGCAGAACCGGTTTTGCCGTCCTTTCTCAAATTATTACAAATTGTAATATATCAGCGTTACCTTAAAAAAACTTTAAGCAGGCGCCGGACGAATCAACAGCGCCTACTCAAAGGGACGTGTTAATATTTAATGGGCGAAGAATCCAGATATTTCTTTACCATCAACGCCACTTTGAAAACGATGGCGTCGTCGAACACTCTGAGATCGAGCCCTGTCAGCTTACGGATCTTTTCCAGACGGTATACCAGCGTGTTTCTGTGCACGAACAGTTTTCTGGAGGTTTCGGAAACGTTCAGATTGTTTTCAAAGAACTTCTGGATGGTAAACAGCGTTTCGTGATCAAGGGACTCTATGGAGCCGCGTTTGAACACTTCGCGCAAAAACATTTCACACAGCGTGGAAGGCAGCTGATAGATCAGCCGGGCGATACCGAGGTTTTCGTAGCTGACGATCACCTTTTCGGTATCGAACACCTTGCCGACCTCCAGCGCGACCTGCGCCTCCTTGAAGGATTTTGCCAGATCCTTGATGCCCTTCACCTGCGTGCCGATGCCTACGACGGCGTGACCGGCGATCTCGGGCTCCAGGGAATCGATGATGCTGCGCGCGAGCTTTTTCAGGTCTTTATTTTCAATATTGACGGCAATATCTTTGATCACGGCAATATCGGACTCGTTGATATTCACCACAAAATCTTTATTCTTATCGGGGAACAAAGACTGAATCATATCAAAAACGGAGATCTCAACCGGCACGCCGAAACGGATCAGGAATACCACGCGGATGGAATCGTTGTTGAAATGCAGCTCTCTGCCCTTGAGATAGATATCGCCGGGCAGAATATTATCCAGCATGACGTTTTTGATAAAATTGCTTCTGTCGTATTTTTCGTCGTAAAACTGCTTGATGCTGGAAAGGGAAACGGAGAGCATCGTTGCGTATTTTTCCGCCAGAAGATCCGTTCCTTCCGCAAAGACGGTAAACTCCGGCTGAATGGAAGCGCCGAAAGGAGTATATGTATATCCGTTCCATATAACGGCGGCGCCGGAAGCGGACGTCTCGCCCGAACTGATATCTACAGATTCACCGATCCGGGTAAGATCGCTGCAGGCGATCACCGCGCCGTTTTCATCCAGAACGCCGATGGTACGCCCGACCACGTCCTTCATTTGATGGATCACACCCTGAAAAAGCCTGTTTGACAAATGAATCATCCTTTCAAAGACGGTCAAAATAACCATTTATACAAATTGTCATAAACTATCTTCTTTATCATACTCAATTTTTAAGCAAAATGCAAGATGTTTTAGAATATTTCTACAAATTCTTTAGAATTTTTTATGCAAATATGTTATACAAAAAAACCGCATGCCGTTCCGACCATGGGATCCCGGCTTGCGGTATTATATATTTTGACGAAAAGCTAACTGCCCGATTTCTTCTTCCGAAAGCGCTCTGCTTTCACCGGGCGCAAGCTTTGGATCCAGATCCAATCCGCCGATGCGCGTCCGGTGCAGCGCGCAAACCGCGTTCCCCTGCGCGCCGAACATGCGTTTGATCTGGTGATAGCGCCCCTCGGTCAGCACGATCTCGTAGCGCGGCAGGTTTTCCGGCGTATCAAGATATCGGAGCGACGCCGGACGGAAACGTTCGTCTCCGATCCGCAGCCCGGTTTCGATCTCCGTCCGTTCTGCGGACGAAACTTCCCTTTCCAGCGTAACGATATACGCTTTTTCCACGTGATGCGCCGGAGAAAGCAGCGAATGCGCGAAAGCGCCGTCATCCGTGATCAGTACGAAGCCCGTGGTATCCTTGTCCAGCCGCCCGGCGGGAAACAGCCCGTTTCGCTTGAGATGCTCCGGCAGGATATCGATCACCGTAACGCCGCCGTCCGCAGAAGCGGAAACCACGCCCTTCGGCTTGTTCTGCATTATATAAAGATGTTTTTTATAAACGATCTGCGTTCCGTTGACGCATACGGTATCCGCCGCCGGATCGATCTGCAGATCGGCCTTTACGGTGATCTCGCCGTTGACGGCAACTCCCCTTTGCCGGAGCAGCTTTTTTGCGTCCGTGCGGGATACCGCAAGCTGAGAGGAAAGGAACTTATCAAGTCGGATAAAACTCATAATCCACCGATTCAAACAAAAATCCGTGCATAAACCCGTCCGGCAACACGGAGCAGATATCCCCGCCTGCGATCTCACCGCCGGAGATCAGTACTGTTGCCCGGATCGATCCGTCCCCGGGGCGGCCCGGATAGTCTTCCACACGGAATAAATACTTTGTGAGCCGCATACCGCGATAAGGCGCCAGATCGAAGCCCTGCGCTTTCTGCAGCTCGTTATACGCGGCATATACCGCGCTGAACGTTTCCGGCACGGTCACTTCCGAGACCTCCGGCGCCTGCTCCGACACGCGCCAGCCGTGCGCGGTCAGAAAATCCCTGCACAAAGAGATCTCATCCTCTGCGGAGATAGCAGCGGCGTCCACACCGTCAGGGGCGGCTCGCGAAAGAATAACCGCAAGCGCACCGGCTGCCGTGAGCACAAAAAGCACGCAGGTAAACCAGAACCGGAAATACCTTGCGGAAAAGATAAACATAACAAACACCTCGCACAATATATATGCGAGGTATTGTTAAAATCATACCGTAATCAGTTGCTGCCGTCCGCTTTGGAGGTGGCGCTTCTGAGCTGCTGCGACGCGATACGCACCTTGTTCAGGCTCTTGGAGAAATCTTCGATGCTCTGGGAAAGGATCTGATCGCTTTCGCTCATGATCGTTTCAACGAAAGAGCTTGCGCCCGTTCTGAGCTCGGAAGCCCATTTCTGCGCGTTCGCAATGATCTCGTTGGCATTGGCCTTTGCTCTTTCAACGAGCTCAGCGGCCTGACGCTTCGCCTCGTTCAGGATCTCCTGCGCGTTCAGCTCGGCGTTTTTGGTGATCTCGCTCTCCTCAACGAGTTTTCTCGCCTGGATCTCTGCCTGCTTGATCTTAAGCTCCGCGGCGTCGCTGGCCTGAGACAGAATGACCTTACGCTCCGCAGCGATCTTTCTCGCCTGGATCACTTCATCGGGCATGCTGATGCGGATCTCGGAAATGATGGCACGGATCGCGTCCGCGTCTACCTTCACCTTGCCGCCGCCCAGAAGACCGGTTTTGCCTTCCTCAAGCAGATCTTCAATCTTATTCAGTAAATCTTCTACGCTCATGTCTTTCACCTTTCTCTGATACGTTTTATGATATCTTCTTTTATTTCAGGCGGAACGAAATCACCGATCTCGCCCCCCAATGAGCCAACTTCCTTCACCACGCTGGAGCTTAAGAACATATACTCCGTATCGGTGACCAAAAATATGGTTTCCACGTTCTCGGCAAGCTTTTTGTTTGTAAGCGCCTGCTTGAACTCGTCTTCGTAATCCGAAAGCACGCGCAGCCCTTTTACGATGGCCACGGCTCCTTTTTGCACCACGTAATCCGCAAGCAGGCCGTCGTAAAAATCGACCTCGACGTTATCCAGATGCGAAATGCTGCGGCGGATAAAGTCCATACGCTCGTCCGGCGTAAACATTGCGGTGTTTTTTCTGGAATTCACCATGACCACAACGATCACCTTATCGAACAGCTTTGCCGCTCTGGAAATGATATTGATATGTCCGATCGTGACCGGATCGAAACTGCCGGGACAAACTGCAATCGACGCCATTATGCTTCCTCTTCGTTCGGAGTGCGGTATACCGTAAGACGGATACCTGAATACCGGTATACTTTTACTGCTGTCAGATCACCCGCGCGGTCCGGCAGAGGTTCTTCCGGCCGGGTCTCGCATACCACGATGGCGCCTGCGCGCAGAACGCGGGGCAAAAGACCGATGGCTTTTTCACACAGCCCTTTTTCGTAAGGGGGATCCAGAAGAACGATGTCAAACCCGTCGTTCGCCGCGGCGAGATAGGAAAACGCGTCCGTCTGAAGTACGGTGCTCTGCGCGCCGAACCCCGTAAGCGCAACGTTTTTTCTGATCAGCTCCACCGCTTTTTTTGAGGAATCCGTAAACACCGCGTGCGAAGCCCCGCGGCTGAGCGCTTCCAGCCCCAGCTGCCCGGTGCCCGCAAACAGATCCAGAACGCGTTTTCCCGGGAGATCGAACTGCAGGATGCTGAACAGCGCTTCCTTCACCTTATCGGTGGTGGGGCGGATATCCATTCCTGCGGGCGTATTCAGCCTTCTGCCTCTTGCAGACCCGGAAATGATACGCATGGTATTCCTCCATATAATAATCTATTTTATTATCACACTAAATATAGTGTTTTGTCAACACTTATTTTTTTCACAAGCTGAAACAGCGCCGATTTTTACGGTTTTTTACTGATTTTGGGGATCCCGGAAGTAGGCGTAAACGCTGAGGGCCGCAGGCTCGGAGAGCCCCGGTACGCTCATCAGCTCGTCCAGCCCCGCGTTTCTTATGGCCGTAAGGGTCTTAAAACGGTCCAATAAGAGCTTTGCTCGCTTCTTTCCGATGCCTTCAATGGAGGTCAGGGTGCTTTCCAGAGAATTCTTTTTCTTTTTCGTGTGGTGGTACGTGACCGCGTAACGGTGCACTTCCTCCTGGATCTGCGATACAAGAGAAAACACGGTGCGCTTATCGTTGATCATGATCTCGCCGCCGCCGGAAGCGATGGCGCGCGTACGGTGCTTGCCGTCCTTTACCATACCGAACAGCGGCACGTCAAACCCGTATTTTTCAAACACCGGCCTTACGGCGTTCACCTGACCGATACCGCCGTCCAATAACACAAGATCCGGTTTTCTGCCAAACCCTTCCGCGGTATTTTCTCCGTCCTTTTCTTTTTCGTATTCCAGAATACGGCGCTCCAGCACCTCCGCCATGGAACGGTAATCGTCCTGCCCTTCAAAGGACTTGATCATAAACCGCTTATAACAGCGCTTTTTCGGACGGCCGTCCGCGAATACCACCATGCCGCATACGTTCTCCTGCCCCGCGGTATTGGAATTATCGTACGCTTCGATATATCTCGGCAGTTCCTTCAGACAGAGCGCTTCCTGCAGCTCCAGCAAAGCCGCGTTTTGTTTATCGTTATAGGAAAGCACACGCGCCAGCTTTTCGGCCGCGTTCTTTTTTGCCGTTTCCAGCAGCGTTTTGCTTTCGCCCGAGCGCGGCACGTAAAGCGTGACCTTTTTTCCTGCCAGCTGCGAAAAGGACGACTCCAGAAACGCCGTCTGCGAAAGCACGGTATCGATGCAGATCCTGTCCGGATAATCACCGACGGAGGCGTAAAAACCGGAGAGCAGCTCAACGTAGTCCTCATCCGGCGATTCAAACCGGTCCAGAACAAAGGTATGCGTATTGATAAACGTGCCGTCGCGGAACTGCATCACACAGACGCAGGTCTTTTCACTCAGCGAGGAAACGCCGAACACGTCCTGATTCTTGCAGTTGGAGCTCACCATCACCTGGCGCTGGGCGGATTTTTCTATCGCGCGGATCCGGTCGCGCAGCTTCATGGCCTTTTCGAAATCCAAACGGTCCGACGCTTCCTGCATCTGCGCGGTGATCTGCCTTATGTATTCCGCCTTGCCGCCTGTAATAAACCGGACGGCGTCTTCCACCGCGGCGTTGTGTTCTTCGCGCGTTACAAGCCCCTTGCAGGCGCCTGCGCACAGCTTGATGTAATAATTCAGGCAGGGCCTTGCGGCACGGTTGATATCCCGCGGGAATACCTTTCCGCAATGCGGCAGCATAAAAATATCGTAAGCCTGCCGCACCGCGGTGCTGATGGCGTCCCCCGCCGTATACGGACCCAGATACTTTGCGCCGTCGTCCTCCTTCTGCTTGACGTCGTAGAGCATTTTCCAGCTGTCGTTGGTGATCTTAACGTAGGCGTATCCTTTATCATCCTTCAGAAGGATATTGTATTTCGGTTTATTCTGCTTGATCAGGCTGCATTCCAGCACAAGGGCCTCGAACTCACTGCCTACGATCACGTAATCGAAATCGTTTACGTGCGCAACCATCTGCCGCACCTTGCGGGTATGGTTCGTCTGCGAACCGAAATATTGGCTGACGCGGTTTTTCAGCACCTTGGCCTTGCCGATATATATGATTTCCCCGCGGGCGTTTTTCATAATATACACGCCGGGGGCTTCCGGCAGCGCCATGGCTTTTTTTCTCAGCGCTTCTATCGTCACAGCTTTCCCGCCTTTCCTGAAAATAAAAAGGTGTACCAAGCAAAAGCCGATACACCGTTTTGTGTTGGAATGTATTACTCAGCGAAACCGGAGTTCACAAGATTCGCAAGCGCTTCAACAGCCTCGTTTTCATCCTGACCGTCGGCAATGATTCTGATATCCGTGCCGCCCGTGACGCCGAGGGACAAAACGCCGAGCAGACTTTTCGCATTGGCTCTGCGCTCTTCTTTTTCCACCCAGATGGAGGAACGGAACTCATTGGCCCGCTGAATGAAGAACGTGGCGGGACGCGCATGCAGACCTACCTGATTCTGAACCACTATATCTCTGTATACCATACTCACAAAATCTCCTTTTGAGAATTCACTGATGGTATTATTATATCACAAAGAAATGCCGCGTCAATCAAAGATTATCACATTCAAAATATTTCGTTTGTTGAACTAAAACCATCCAAAAAACAGAAATCCGATTTGTGCACATTTACTATAATTTTATTGCACTTTTTTACAATTACTCCAAATTATCGGCCGCAGATCGCAGTTTCCGCAGAAATGCAAGATCTTTTTCGGTCAATTGGGCTCTTTCCAACAGCTCGGGACGGCGTTCGTACGTCCGTTTTAACGACTGCTCGCGCTTCCATGCCTCAATATTCGCGTGATGCCCCGAAACGAGCACCGCGGGCACTTCTTTTCCGTTCCAAGAGAAAGGCTTCGTATACTGCGGATGCTCCAGAAGACCGTGATAATGGCTCTCTTCGGCATAGGCCTCTTCATTTGGAAGCACACCCTCTACCATGCGGGCCACGCAATCCGTAAGCACCAGCGCCGGCAGCTCTCCGCCGGTAAGCACATAATCGCCAATGGAGATCTCTTCATCCACGATCTCCTCCAGCACGCGCTCGTCGATCCCTTCGTAATGGCCGCACAGCAGGGCAAGGTTTTCTGCGGAGGCAAGCTCCCGGGCTCTGGCCTGGGTAAGAACTTTCCCCTGCGGAGAAAGATAGATCAGATGCGGTTTTTTTCCGAGCTCCGCGCAGAGCGCCTGATAGCAATCGTAGATCGGCTGCGCCTGCATCAGCATGCCCATGCCGCCGCCGTAGGGCGTATCGTCCACACGGTTATGCTTATCTTTGGTATAATCACGGATGTTTCTTGCGTGTATCTCTATGATCCCGGCGCTCACGGCGCGGCCGAGAACGCTTTCCGAATAAACGTGCGCGCACATTTCTGGAAACAACGTGAGTATATCAATCCGCATCGTCAAAGATTCCTTTCAGCGGCCGGATGAAAACGCGTTCGTTTTCCACCTCCGCACCGATCACAACGTCTCTGATCGCCGGAAGCAGATATTCCCTTCCGGAATCATCCGTAACCGTCCAAACGTCGTTCGCCCCTGTTTTGGAAACGTCTGTCAGCGTACCGTAGCAAACGGAAGCGTCGTCCGCATCCAGCACCCTGCAGCCGATCAGCTCCTCGATAAACCAAACGCCTTCCTTCAGGCGGATATCGCTGCGGCGGATGTAGAGCATACGGTTGCGGAGCGCTTCGGCTTTTTCGATGCTGTCGACCCCTTCGAGCAGCATCAAAATCATATTTTTATGCGATCTGCAGGAGAGCACCTTTGCGGGGCGCTCTCCATGCCTGTCGAAAAATACCGTACTGAAATGCTTTGCGAAATCGGGCTCGTCGCACCAGGGGTTCACCTTCAGTTCGCCCCTCACGCCGTGCGTGGAAACGATTTGCCCGAGTTCCAGATATTCCCTGATCATATCTCGGGAATTTCCAGCGTGATCTCTCTGCCCAAACGGGCGGATTTCGCGATGCCGTCGATGATCGCCTGATTATAGATGATCTGGGAAGAGGGCACGGGCGCTGCGCCGCCTTCTTTCACGGCGTCGATGAACAGACGGATCTTTTTGTAAAAATTATCCACGTCGTCGTGCTTCATATCCACTTCGTATTCGATCTCTTCACCGGCAACGGTCTTATAGATCTTCAGCGGGCCGCCGATGGAGCCGTTCCAGCACTCCGTGGAGGGCACTCTGAGGCCGCCCTTGGTGCCGAGAATGATGGTATCGCCGGGGGTATCGAGATTCATGGCCCAGGAAATACGGAAATCAAGCACGATGCCGCCCTCCAGACGGATGAACGCGGCCGCGAAATCATCCACGGTGAATACGTCGGCATATTCGGGATGATTCGGATAATAAGCGGGATCGGTGCCGAAGAAAGCGGAGGTATAGCCGGAAACGGACAGCGGCTTGGGATAACCGATGGCGTTGAGCACCATATCCAGAGAATAGCAGCCGATATCGCCGAGAGCGCCGAGGCCGGCGGTCTTCTCTTCAATAAAGGAGGTGCCGTAAGGCGTGGGGATGCCTCTGCGGCGGCCGCCGCCGGTCTGGATGTAATAGATCTTGCCGAGCTCGCCGCTCTGCACGATCTTTTTCAGCATTTTCATGTTGGGATCGAACCGGGGCTGAAAACCGATGGAAAGGATCTTGCCGCTTGCCTTCTCCGCTTTGCAGATGGCTACGGCCTCTTCCAGCGTAACGCACATGGGCTTTTCAAGCAGGACGTTTACGCCGTGCTCCAGCGCGTAAATGGTGCATTCCGCATGCGTCTTGTTGTAGGTGCATACGCTGACCGCGTCGAGCTCTTCCGCATCGATCATGGATTTGTGATCCGGATACAGACGGATGCCTTCAATGCCGTTGGCCTTGCAGAATGCTTCCGCTTTGCCGGGGATCAGATCCGCAGCGGCAACGATCTCAACGTCTTCGCACTGCAGGTAATTTGCCACATGCGCTTCCGCGATCCAGCCGGTGCCGATAATGCCGACCTTCACTTTTTTGCCGGCAGCGGTCTCTTTTCTCTCTTCTCTTTCTTCCTTGAATCTGTCAAGAATGCTTCCCATAAAATAGCCTCCGATCAAATATTGTTAATAATTTGCAGCATTTCGGGATGCAGCAATTTATTCGTACATAAAGCGGACGTCTTCTCCCCCGCCCTGGGCGGCTCGCCCGCATAGGACGTCATGCGCCCGCCGGCCTCGTTCAGAATCAGCAGCCCGGCCGCAAAATCCCACGGGGAGAGGATATCCTCAAAATATGCGTCCACGCGGCCGCAGGCCACGTAACACACGTCAAGCGCGGCGGAGCCGCTTCTGCGCACGTCGGCGCATTTCATAAATACGTTTCTTACACGGTCGAACGTGCTTTTTGCGTAAAGATCCCTGTTATACGGAGAGGTGCCGAACAGCACGAGCGCTTTTTCCAGCGGACGGGAGGATACGGAAACCGGACGGCCGTTCAGACAGGCGCCGCCGCCCGCGGACGCATGGAACATCTCGTCCAGATACGGATCGTACACCGCGCCGAACACGGGCTCGCCGTCGTAATACAGCGCAACGCTGACGGCGCTGCACTTCATATCGTGAATAAAATTGGTTGTGCCGTCGATCGGGTCGATCACGAAACAGAACGCGTTTTGAAAAGACACCGCCGAATTCTCTTTTTCTTCCGCAAAAAAGTTGGCCCCGGGGAACAGACCGGAAAGCGCTTCGATCAGCGTCTGCTGTACCCTGACGTCGTATTCCGTTACGAAATTGGCAGCGCCGGGCTTTACCGTGATCGCATCCGAACGCGTTTCCAGATCGTGGGCGGAAAGAATCAGAGCGCCGCTCTTCCTTATGATATCAAGGATCTGTTGCTGCTTTTCTTCTGAGATCATCATTTGTCAAACGCCATCGCCATGGCCTGGCCGAAGCGCGTAACGATAAGCCGCGAAAAACCGTTTTTCTCAAAGAATCCCACAAGCTCTTCGTTTTCCGCGTCGCATACGAGCATAAGGCCTTTTACGTATTTTTTGCGCATATGCGCTTTCAGCGTAGAGATCAGCAGCCCGCCGATCCCGGCGTTCTGATGCCGCAGATCCACGTTGATATAACAATGCGCGGGATACTCCTTGCGATACATACCGAACTTCAGCATATTAAATTTTGCGTCCACGTAACGGCGCGCGCTGATCATGGCGGCCTGCGGAATATACTTTTCCAAAAATACCTTTTCGTAAGCGGTATAATTCTCGCTGCAGAGAATATAGCCTACCACCTTGCCGTCGTCATCCACGGCAACAAAGCAGTTTTCGCGCTCGTTTTCAAGATAATAGGTGCAATAGATCAGCAGTACGAGCTTTTTCGTTTCTTCTTTCGCGTCGCTGCAGCCGGCGTTCTCCAAACAGATCTGCTCAACCTGCTCGCGGTCACTGATGATATAAGGTCTCACGGAAAGCATAAATTTCACCTCAATTTTATATTTTACTATCAAAATTCAAAAATGTCTATAAAAAAAGCAAAAATTATGTTATAATCAGAAAAAAGAAGGTGATCGAATGAAATTCGGAAGCATCGGCACGTCCTGGATCTGCGAAGCGTTTCTTTCCGCCGCCGCCAAAATCAGCGGCATGGAATACACGGCGGCGTATTCCCGCGATACAGAAACAGGAAAGGCCTTTGCGGCGCGCAACGGCGCGGGAACCGTGTTTACGGATCTTAAGGAAATGGCGGAAAGCGGCGAGATCGACGCGGTTTATATCGCAAGCCCGAACAGATTTCATTACGCGCAGAGCAAAATATTTCTGGAACACGGAAAGCACGTCCTTTGTGAAAAACCGCTTACCACGACGCGCTCGCAGGAAGAGGAGCTGATCGCGCTTGCGGAGCAAAAAGGGCTGATCTATACCGAAGCGATCATGTCCGTTCACACGCCCGCGTTCCGGCTGCTGCGGGATACTTTAAAAGAGCTCGGCGAGATCCGCACGGCAAATCTCATATTCTGCCAGCTTTCTTCCAAATATCCGGCTTTTCTGGAAGGCGGGAATCCGAATATATTCAATCCGGAAATGCATACGGGCTGCCTGATGGATATCGGCGTATATAACGTCTATCTCGCCGCCGCCCTGTTCGGACGTCCTGACGCGGTGATCGGCGACGCCGTATTTCTCTCCTCCGGCGCGGACGCCGCCGGAACGGCGATCCTGAAATACGGAAATATGACCGTGAACCTGATCTATTCCAAGGTGGGGCAGAATTACGCCCCGAGCGAGATCATAGGCGACAAAGGGACCGTAAGCATACAATCCGTTTCGCAGCTGACGGGGATCGATCTGATCCGCGCGGGGAAGCGCGTCAATCTCGTTCCTTACGATATTACGAGAGACGAGATCATGGGCGCGGAAGCCGCTTATTTCAGAGACGCCGTACGCGAAGGCTGTAACGACGAATACAGGTTTGCAAGAGACGTATCCCTTTTGGTACGGGAGCTCTGCGACGGGATCCGCAGGCAGAACGGTTTTCCGTTTTAAGAAAGCCTGCGGTCCAGCAGTTCGATCACATGCGCCACGGCGCCGCAGTCGTTATCCCTTACGATCAAGTCGCCTTCCTCTTTTGCCGCCGGATGGCCGTTTTCGGGCACGAAACCGATCGCCGCAGCACGCAGCATATCGAGATCGTTCTCTCCGTCCCCCACGGCGAAAACACGATCCTTCGGCACGCCGAGGACCGACGCGAGCTTCAGAAGACCGGCGCCCTTATCAGCCTCCCGGCGGATGATCTCCACGTATTCGCCGGTGGAAGGGATGTATTTCAGGCCGTATTGACGGATCTCGCCGTCCAGCCAGCGCCGGATCTCAACAGCAAGCGGCTCGCCGCAGCTGAGCATGATCTTTACAAAGGGGCCGCGCGCCTCGCGGACGTCGCAGATATCGCGCCAAACGATATTCTGCCGCGTAAAATGCTGCCGGGAGCGTTCGTTGATCCGGATCGCGTATGAAGAAAAATCCGCGGAATACAGCTCGATGCAGATCTCAGGGAAGCGGTCCCGCAGCGCGTTTACGATCAAAGCTTCTTCCCGCCCGATCCCGCAGCAGAAAACGGTTTCCTTTTTCGCGTAATCATAGGCCATGATCCCGTTTGCCAGCAGCACCGGCGCGTTGATGATATCCGGCGAATATTTATGAAAGCCCTGTTTGGTGCGGCCGGTGCATACCGTAAAAAACCCGCCCTTCGCAATATAATAACGCAGCGCTTCCCTTACGTCCGCACCGATCTCCCCTCTGGAATCCGCCAGCGTTCCGTCGAAATCCGACGCCAGCAGACAGCCGCTGAACCTGCCCATGCCGATCTCCTTTTTTTCTTTTATGATACCATAACCGGTTTTTCCTTTCAAGAAGCAACCTGATTTATTTACCGAACGATACTCTTTGAGGTGATTCTGTGAAAAATTTAATAACGGACAGCGTTTTCCCCACCATGATCACGCCTTACACAACGGACAACAAAATTGACTATAACGCCGTTTCGCAGCTTCTGGAATGGTATTATAAAAAAGGCGTCCGCGCCTTATTCGCCATCTGCCAGTCCAGCGAGATCTTCTATCTTTCCTTTGAGGAACGGCTGGAGCTGCTGAAATTTATCATGAGAAATAAACCTGCGGATATGACTGTGGTCGCCTCCGGGCACACGTCCGACGACGCATTAACCTTTCTGCGGGAGGCTGACGCTTTTATAGAAACCGGGATCGACGGCTACGTGTTTATCGCAAACCGCTTTGCTTCTGCCGACGAAAGCGACGAACTGCTTGCCGAACGCATGCTGCAGGCTGCGGACGCGCTGCCGGCGATCCCCCTGGGTGTATACGAATGCCCTTATCCCTACAAACGCGTGCTATCTCCTTACGTAATGAAAGCCCTTGCGGAAAACGGAAAATTTCGCTTTCTGAAGGATACCTGCTGCAACCTGGAGCAGATCGGACGGAAGCTGGAGGCCGTACGCGGCAGCGAGCTGAAAATATTCAACGCGAATTCCGCTACCCTGCTCCCCTCTCTGCGGATGGGCTGCGCGGGCTTTTCGGGCGTGATGGCGAATTTTCACCCGGAGCTTTACATAAAACTCTGCGAGATCTATCAGACCGACCCCGAAAAAGCGGAGCTGCTGCAGGCTGTGATCGGTACGCTTTCCATGGCGGAATGCCAGTGCTACCCGGTAAACGCAAAATATTATCTTTCGCTGGAAGGCCTGGAGATCAATATCGACAGCCGCTCCCGCAGCAAAGCGGATTTCGGCCCGAGCAGAATGGCAGAGATCGAAGAGATGCGCGCGCTGACGTATGCGTTTGAAAAGAACTGTTTCTGATCCGGATGAAACGACCGGGCGGCTGAATGGCCGCCCGGTTTTGTTTTAAGATATCTTTTTCCGTTTTAACCTGAGCTTATCGGCGATCATCGCGATAAACTCGGAATTGGTGGGTTTGCCTCTGGAATTCTGGATGGTATAGCCGAAATAGGAACTGAGCACGTCGATATCGCCGCGGTCCCACGCCACTTCAATGGCGTGCCGTATGGCGCGTTCCACACGGGAAGCGGTAGTGGAAAACGTTTTGGCTACGGTGGGATACAGCACTTTCGTAACGGAACTCATCATATCCGGCGAATTCACCGTAAGGATGATCGCTTCCCGGATGTACTGGTACCCCTTGATATGCGCCGGTACGCCGAGCTCGTGCATGATATCGGATACCACGATCTCCAGATCCGTATCGTTTGCGCCGCCGAGCTTTACAACGTTGGCCCCGTTTTTGTTTTCCGCGCCCGTAAGACCCGCGATGCGTTCCGTCATATAGCTCACGTCTACGGGTTTGATAAAATAATAATCCGTACCGGAGGACAGCAGCTGCTGCTCAAACACGCCGTTTTCCACGCCCGAAAGCACCACGGTGACCGGGCGCTTTTTCAATTTCAGCGTGGGCATCAGCTTGAGCACGGCCAACGCGTCAAAATGCGATAAGAATGCTTCCGTTACGAATACGTCCGGGGAATACGTTTCCAGCGCCTTTACCACCTGCGTGCCGTCACGCGGCGCGGTTACGCATTCAAAACCGTACGTGCGAAATGAGGATACTACGTTTTTCAGAAAATCTCCGGCATCCTCTGCGATCAGTACTTTTTTCTGTGTTTGCATTGTTTTTTCTCCATTTCATTTTTTTATTCAGCCCATAAAAATCTGAAACGACACCGAAAAACAGCACCTGATTCATTTTTCCGTAAAAAAAATCAGCGAAACCGTGAATCTCACAGTTCTTCCATATTATACCATTTCATTTTTCAAATATCAATAGTTTTCTGTTAAATAATTGTTATTTTTTTCCATTATTCATATTATGTTTTATTTATGTTATTTTTTACCTTTTTACGTCGTTTTTTTAGGGAAAGCCGGAGAAGGCTTTCCCTGATTTTTGAGATTTAAGTTACATTGCAGCGGTCCAGAAGAATTCAAGCAGACGGAAACGGATCTGAAAACAGTTCTGCAGATATTTTTCCGTCAGCGCGGTAAGGGTACGCAGCAGCTCTTCTTTTAACTGAAAGGAAAACGCTTTTTCAAACGGAGAATACACGATATGCCGCATGGCCGCGATCACCGCAAAGGGTACGGCGGGCGCCTGAGCGTGCTTTCCGCAGGTTTCGCAGAAGAGATCGCCCGTAAGGCAATTGAAGAACATGATATCCGTTTGAAATTCGCCGCATTCGGCGCATGCGTGCAGCGGCGGGGCGTAACCGGAGATCACGGCCGTCTGCAGTTCAAATACAGCTTTGATCTGCAAAACCGGTTTTTTATCTTCGCATAACAGGTATAACGCGTTCAGCATCAGCCGCAGGTATTCCTCTTCCGAATCCCCTTCCGGTACGGTCTTGAGCAAAACCTCGCAGAAATACTGCGCCAGCGCCATTTTGCGCATATCGGTGCGCAGGGGGAAGAAGATCTCTTTTACCTCGGCTTCGTTGATATGGCAGATTTCGTTTTTCTCCGTGACGGCAAAATTGCAGTATGCAAAAAGAGAGCTTCCGGCGTGCAGCTTGCTTTTCATGCCTCTTGCACCCTTCGCGAAAGCTCTTAAGATCCCTTTGGAACGGGTGAGCACAAACACGATGAGATCGGACTCCCCCGTTACCTTCGTTTTGATCACAATGCCGTCCGTTTCGAACTTTTCCATCAGTCCAGACCGAAATTGCGGATCAGCCCCTCACGGTTGCGCCAGTCTTCTTTGACCTTGACCCAGCAACGGAGGTTGACTTTGACGCCGAAAAACCGCTCGAGATCGATCCTCGCGCCCGTGGAGATCCGTTTGAGCATTTCGCCCTTTTTACCGATGATGATCGCCTTATGGCTCTCCTTTTCGCAATAGATGGTCGCCTCGATATCAAGGATATCCGCGTCCTCGCGCTCTTTGAATTTTTCTATGGCGACCGCGGTGCCGTGGGGCACCTCGTCATCCAGATATTTCAGAAGCTTTTCACGGATATACTCGGCCGCCAGCACTTTTTCGGGCTGGTCCGTAAGCGCGTCGTCCGCAAAGAAATGCTCGCAGGGAGCCGCAAGCTTTTTCAGTTCGTCCTTCAGCGCGTCCATGCCGTTGCCGTCTTTCGCGCTGACGGGCACCACGGCGGCAAATTCATGCAAAGCGGAAAACGCGGCGATGCGCGCCAGGAGCAGCGTTTTATCCTCCAGCGTATCTATTTTGTTGATCGCAAGGATCGCCGGGATCCCCTCTTTTTTGATCTTCCGGATCAGCGTGAGCTCCGCCTCGCGGATCTCCCCTTTCGGCTCCGTTACCAGCATACACGCATCCACGTCACGCAGACCTGCGGAAACGGCCTTGACCATTTTTTCGCCGAGCTTTGTTTTCGGCGCGTGGTAACCGGGCGTATCCGTAAACACCAGCTGCGTTTCGTTTTCCGTCAGCACGCCGAGAATACGCGTACGGGTGGTTTGCGGCTTGGGAGATACGATTGCGATCTTCTCGCCGAGCAACTTATTGAGAATAGAAGATTTGCCCACGTTCGGGCAGCCTACGATCGCGATAAACGCGCTTTTGGGTTCGCTCATCATATGCTTTTATTCCTCATCCATATAGTAGCTTGCGTTGCGCTTTAATCCGAGCTGCGTAAGCACCTCTTCCTCTTTTTCACGCATGCGTACGGCTTCCAGCCCGCCGTTGACGTGATCGTAGCCCAGCAGATGCAGCATGGAATGCACGGACAGGAACGCGATCTCGCGCTCCAGCGAATGTCCGTATTCCTCCGCCTGCTCCATGGCCTTTTCAACGGAGATCACGATATCGCCCAGCATATACGCGCCGGTATCGTTATTGATATCGTAAACGCCGTTCTCGCCCAACGGGAAGGATAACACGTCCGTTTCGCTGTCGATGTTTCTGTGCTCGCGGTTCAGTTCCCGGATCATGGCGTTATCCACAAAGCGGACGCTGATTTCCGCCGATCCCTCGAACTTTTCCATGCGGAGCACCGCCACACAGCTGCGGCGCACCAGCAGACGCACCTGCGACGGGATCTTTACCGTGCGCTGGTCGTTTGAAATAATGACTTTGATCTTATCCGTCATTTTCTTTCCCCTCTTTCATTCGTTGCATTTTATCACGATTCCCCAAAATTGCAATACGCAATTGAATTTTTACTTCGGTTTTTCGGACCGTTCGTAAGCCCGGATGATATCCTGCACCAGCTTATGCCGTACAACGTCCTTTTCCGTAAACCGGACGGTTTTGATATCTTCGATGTTTTTCAGGATACGGATGGCTTCCTTCAGGCCGGATTTTTTGCCGTCCGGCAGATCGATCTGCGTGATATCGCCGGTGACAACGATCTTGGAATTAAAACCGAGACGGGTGAGGAACATTTTCATCTGTTCCGGCGTAGTATTCTGCGCCTCGTCCAGAATGATGAAGCTGTCGTCCAGCGTGCGGCCGCGCATATAGGCCAGCGGCGCAACCTCGATGCAGCCCTTTTCCTGATATTTCTGGAAATTATCCGCGCCGAGCATTTCAAACAGTGCGTCGTACAGCGGGCGGAGATAGGGATCCACCTTCTGCTGCAGATCGCCGGGCAGGAACCCCAGCTTTTCGCCGGCTTCCACGGCGGGACGGGTCAGGATGATGCGGCTCACCTCTTTGGCGCGGAACGCCTTTACGGCCATGGCCACGGCCAGATACGTTTTGCCCGTGCCCGCGGGGCCCACCCCGAACACGATGGTATGGTTCGCGATATGCTCCACGTAGGTTTTCTGGCCGAGCGTTTTCGGCTTGACCGGCTTGCCCGCCATGGTAATGCAGATGCAGTCGGAAGAGAGAGACGGCAGTTTATCCTCGCTGCCCTCGTTGACCAGAGAGATGCAGTAACGGACGTTCTGTTCGTTGAGCTCTTCTCCTTTATTGATGAGCATCAGAAGGCCTTCCAGCGCTTTTGCGGCGCAGCTGACTTTTTCCGGCTCGCCGGTGATTTTTATTACGGAACCGCGGTTGACGATGCGCACGCCGTATTCGTTTTCTATCAGCTTTACGTTTTCGTCAAAGCTGCCGAACAGACCTACGGCGTCCTCCATCCGTTCGATATTGATCACTTGTTCATACATATATTTTTTATTCTCCCATCAGAGCTTGAGCGATTCGATGATGCCGGAATACAGATTGCCGGGCGCCGCCATAAACGAATCCGCTATGGCGTTTGCCTGAATGCTGTCCGCGGCATATAAAAGGGTTTCCATCATAACGGTATCGCCGTCCTTCACCGTAAGGCGGACGTGATAGCCCTTTTCCAGCCGGATGATCTCGGCGTTCGCCCCGCATGCGGCACGCTCTCTGGCCAGAAGCTCCATGGCCGCTGCCACGGCCGCTTTGCGTACCACCATCGGCAGATCCGTTTCCAGCCGGTCCGCAACGTCCCGACCTCTCGGCGACAGGGAAAAGTATTCTTCGTTCTCACGCGTTTCGCTGACGATCAGCTTATCCTCCCGCAGAACGCTGAGCGCGTCGTTCACCTCGAAGAAGTTCGCGAGAGAAGTCGTTTGCAGCACCTCGCTGAGCGCGGACCTTGAAAAGGGCACGTTCAGGCTTTTTAAGATATAACACAGCAGTATTCTGATATCTCCTTTGGAACGCATTCCGAAGATCGTAATACCGCCGGTGAGCGCGTCGTAATGATTATCCATATCTGCTCTCCGGTTAATTGATTCTTATAAAATCGTACGGCGGCACGGAAATGCTTCCGATATTTACGGAATAATTGTTGTAATTCACGTAAACGATCGAACCGCTGTCGTAAGTGACGACGGAAACGCCGTCGCTGATGATCTCGTGCCCCGTGATCCGTCTGCCAGCCAGATCGCCCAAGGCTTCGTTTGCCCGCACGCAGAAATCCGCGGCTTCCGAATAGGTCCTTTCATAGAACAGCTCCGACTGGGGCAGAAAATCCCATTCCACGGCAAACGCTGCGCCGTATTCCACGCACCTGAGCATGGAGATCGTAAGGATCTCGTCTTTATTGCAGGGGCTTCCCGAATATATGAGCGTGCCGTGCAGGATCATCTGCAGCAGCGGCACCTGTACGTAGGCTTCCGATTGCGTGAATACGACCTCCGAAGGCAGCTCCGTGACCAAAGCGGCGTTGCGCAGGAAACGGAAATTACCGCCCCGCAGCGCAAGCGCTTTCTGCGCGCTGACGGAGGCAAGCCCTGCGGAAACGGTCCCGGCAACAGCCTGCGTGTCCGCGCCGGCGCCGTGATCCGCATAAAGCACAGCCGCGTCGTTCACGGCGTAACCGGTCAGCTTCAGCTTCCGCGTATCCTCAAGCAGGCGGATCACGTTTTGCTCGATCTGCCCCGCCGCCGCGGAATACCGCGTTTTTTCCCTGGCGGTAACGTAGGGATACAGCGGATTATGCACCGTTATTTTCCGGCTCTCGCCGTTCAGCGCTTTTGCGGCGCGGAAAGCGGAGGCTTCGGTCAGCAGATTGACCGCCGCGTAAACGGAGATATTCTGCGCCAGCGCGTATTCACAGAGCGAACGCAGCTCCTTTTTGCCGCCTGCGGCACGGATCACACCGTAGCCGTCCGTCTGGTACAAGCCCCCGGTAAACATACCGCTGAGCAGCAGATTGATGCCGTTCACGCTTTTGGCCTTCAGCAGCCCCGCGACCTCTTCCGCCTGTTCCAGCGTACCTGCCGCCGTGGAGGAGCGCCCGTTAACGCTGAATACGAACGAAACGTTCATCGGGTATTCGCTCACCTGCACGGCGCCGTCCGGCAGAAAACCGCCGCGGATCAGCATTTCTCTGCAGGCCGCCGCCAGAGGCGCGTACGCACCGGACGTATCCGAGAGAAACTGATATCTGAGTTCTACGGTTCCCGTGTACGCGGCGCCGTAAAGATAATTCTTTTTCGTTATTTCATAAGGCGTAAGACTGAATTCTGCGTAAACCAGATTCGCCGCGTCCGTATTCGCGGAAGCACGCATCGCCCGAACGGAAGCGATCGCATCGCCCTCCGTAATGACACAGGCTGCGGCGGCGTTTCCGCGGCCGATCCCGAAGCAGCCGGCCGCCGCGTTCGCGACGTTTATGCCGGAGCCGTCCCCGTAAACGCGGAACGTAAGGTTCTCCGTGGCTGCGTCCGTGCGGTCGGTATACATCACGGCGCCGCATCCGTCCGGCACGAGAAGAAAATTGCCGAAGGACGCGCCCGCGGACTGGGACGCATCCGGCAGCGCGCCGAAATACGGCAGCAGGGAGAGCGTTTCCAGCACGTACCCTTCGGAAACGAAGATCTGCGCGCAATCGACGGATACGCGCAGCTCGCCGTCCGTCAGCCGGAAAGATACGGGCACGGATACGAGAAGCGCGCCTGCAGGAAGCGTTTCGGGCGTTTTATTCGCAGTTTCGGCGTCATCGGACATACGGTATACGATATCGACGCCGTCCGCCGTATTCTTTGTTTCATAACTGCCGAAGAAAACGCTGTTATCCTGAGAATTCAGGTAATACCTGCCGCTGTCGGACCGGAGCGCGGCCGTAAGCACGGCGCCGGAGGAATTCACCCACAGCGGCAATGCCGTCCAGTATTCCACCGCGGCGGAATCGTATACCGCGATACCCGCGCTTCTTTTATCATACAGTAAAGTAAACCGGCCGGAAGAGACGATCTGCTCCAGATCCTCTTTGAAAGACATATGGAGCGAGTTATCGAGCGTGGGCGTGCTGCGGATCTCGTTGGTCAGCGGAAACGAGGCCACGCCCGCGGGGATCTTCGCGCAGGCGGATAAAAGAAGAAGTATGACGATCAGCGCGACGCTGAGGAAGCGTTTGCAATAACGGGACATGAAATTCCTCCGAACGATATACGGAGTTATTTTACCACAACAAAAACGGAATAGCAAGGCTGCATTTCTTTTTTTTAAAAAATCAGAGCGCCCTGAGGCGCTCCGAAACTTTACCGTTCTTCTCTGAAATAGGAGGTGCCCAGACTTGCGGGCGGCATGTTTTCGCGCTTGTTGCGGATACTGATAAAGATCAGCACCGCCACGGTGACCACGTAAGGCATCATTTTAATGATCTCCTTCATCGGTGCGGAAAGGCCGGGGATATAAACGCAGAGAATATAGAGCCCGCCGAATATAAAGGAACAAAGCAGGGTGTTTTTGGGTTTCCAGAGCGCAAAGATCACGATGGCGATCGCGAGCCAGCCCTTATCGCCGAAGCCGCCGTTCGTCCAGCCGCCGCCCGTGGCGTCCATAACGAAATAGAGTCCGCCGAGACCGGCGATCATGCCGCCGAAGAGCGTAGCGAGATATTTATACGCGGTCACGTTTACGCCGGCGGCGTCCGCCGTTGCCGGGGATTCGCCCACGGCGCGCAGGGAAAGGCCCGTTCTCGTTTTATTCAGGAACCACGAGGCAAGCAGCGCGATAATAACGGCAAGATACGCCAGAAAGCCGTAGGAAAAGAACAGCGTGCCGATCACGGGGATGCCGGAAAGGAACGGGATCGTGGTGCGGTAGGCGGCGCTGGTGGTGGCAAGATAAATGGAACCGGTTTCGCCGAAGAACTTGAGCAGCGAGCCGCCGAAGAAATTGCCCACGCCCACGCCGAAGATGGTAAGCGAAAGGCCCGTTACGTTCTGGTTCGCGCGCAGGGTGACCGTAAGAAAGCTGTAAATGAGCGCCATCAGGGCGGAACCGAGCAGCGAGGCCGCGAAGGAGATGATCACGGCAATCATGCCGACGGGCTTTGCGGCGTAATGCTCGTAAAGGTAGCCGCCGATGATGCCGGAAATACCGCCCATATACATAATACCGGGAATGCCCAGGTTCAGATGGCCGCTTTTTTCGGTGATGATCTCGCCCGTGGAGCCGTAGATCAGCGGGATCGCCTGCACAACGGCAGCGGCAAGAAACGCTATGATTTTTGTAATGATGACCGGCATTTTCTTAACCCTCCCTGTGCGTTTTTACGATCCTGTAATTGATAAAGAACTCGCAGCCGATGATAAAGAAAATAATGATGCCCGTAATGATCTCGCCGACGCTTTCGTTAAAGCCCATATTCGTGGCGATATCGCTTACGCCTTTATCAAGGAACACGATGAGGAACGAGGTGAGCACCATCATCAGCGGATTGAATTTGGCAAGCCAGGCAACGATGATGGCGGTAAAGCCGTAGCCCCTGTCGAGGCCGGTGGTGATGCTGTGGTCCGTTCCGGCCACCAGAATAAAGCTGGAAATGCCGCAGAGCAGGCCGGAGAACACGAGCGTGCGGATGATCACCTTTTTTACGTTGATGCCGATGTAGTTTGCGGTATTTACGCTCTCGCCCACCACGCTGAGCTCGTATCCGTGCTTGGAATAGCGCAGGTAAACGAACAACACTACGGTAAGGACCAGAACGATCAGAATATTAAAGAAATAGTTCTTTGCGGAGGGGTGCATGTTCCAGCTGTCCGGGAAAAACATTCTCGGGATCCAGCCGATCTCCGTTTTGTCGTTCAGCACGCCCATGACCTGCGAGCCGGAGGGGTTCCACACGTTGATCATGCAGGAAACGAGCTGAATGGCGATGTAGTTCATCATCAGCGTAAACAGCGATTCGTTGGTGTTCCAGCGCGCTTTGAACAGCGCCGGGATCACAGCCCAGATGATACCGCCGAGCACGGCGGCGATCAGCATCAGCACGAGAACCAGCCATTTATGCGCAGCCCAATAGCCCTGGTTGAGATAGAACATAACGGCTACCGAGCAAAGGCCGCCGAACAGCACCTGCCCCTGCGCGCCGAGGTTCCAGTATTTCATTTTGAACGCGGGCGTTACGGCGAGACCGATCACAAGCAGCAGGCAGAGCTCCTGCAGCATGGCCCAGAACCTGCGCCCTGTAAGGATCTGCGTAAAAAAGCCTTTGTCCGAAGCGGCGTTATATTTGCCGAAGCTTGCCTCGTACACCAGCTTCATGGCCTCCAGCGGAGATTTTTGAGTGAGCAGCCAAAGGACGAGCGAGGAAACGGCAAGCGCCGCAAGAATGGCGATCACGCGGATCAGAACGGCCTTCCACAGCGCGATGGCGGGACGTTTTACGATATGAAACGGAGGTTCGTGTATTTTATTCAGCTTTGCCATCGTTTTTCCCTCCTTCATGCTTCGTCATCAGCAGGCCGATCTCGTTCTTATCGGCGGTACGGCCGTCTATGATGCCGGTCACGCGGCCGGCGCACAGCACCAGGATCCTGTCGCAAAGCTCAATGAGCACATCCAGATCCTCGCCCACGAAGATCACGGCCACGCCGTTTTTCTTTTGTTCGTTCAGCAGGTTATAGATCGCGTAAGAGGAGTTGATATCCAGACCTCTTACGGGATAAGCCGCCATCAGCACGGTGGGGGCGGAGGCGATCTCGCGCCCCACGAGCACCTTCTGCACGTTGCCGCCGGAAAGCCTGCGCACCGGCGTGGTGGGACCGGGCGTTACGACCTCCAGATCCGTGATCACCTTATCCGCCAGCGCACGGGGGCCCTTGCGCTCCACGAACACGGACTTGCCCTTTTTATAGGAACGCAGCATCATATTGTCTATGATATCCATATTGCCCACAAGGCCCATGCCGAGGCGGTCCTCCGGCACGAAGGAAAGCCGTACGCCGAGCTCGCGGATCTGCATCGGGGTTTTATTGCGCAGATCCTCCGCAGCGCCCGTGGCGGGATTCATATAGATGATCTCGCCGCCGTCCAGCTTCTGCAGCCCGGCAATGGCCTCCAGCAGCTCTTTCTGTCCGCTGCCCGCGATGCCCGCAATACCGAGGATCTCGCCCGAGCGCGCGGTAAAACTGATATCGTCCAGCACCTTTACGCCGTCGTGGTTCATAAAGTCGATGCCGTTTACGATCAGACGGTCCGCGCTGTTTTCCGGCGCGCTGCGCTCGATATTCAGATCCACCTTTTTGCCCACCATCATTTCGGTCAGCTCGGATTCGTTGGTGGAGGCCGTTTCCACGGTGCCGATATATTCGCCCTTGCGCAGCACCACGACGTTATCCGAAATGGCAAGCACTTCGTGCAGCTTATGCGTAATGATGATAATGGACTTGCCGTCCTCCTTCATTTTGCGCAGCACGGCGAAGAGCTTCTGCGTTTCCTGCGGGGTGAGCACCGCGGTGGGCTCGTCCAGGATCAGGATATTCGCGCCGCGGTAAAGCACCTTGATGATCTCCACCGTCTGCTTTTCCGAAACGGACATTTCGTAGATCTTTTTATCGGGATCGATATCGAAGCCGTATTTTTCGGTGATCTCGCGCACTCTGGCGGAAACCTGTTTAATATCGTATTTCCCTTTTTCCTTCAGGCCGAGCACCACGTTTTCGGCCGCGGAGAAAAGCTCAACAAGCTTGAAATGCTGGTGGATCATGCCGATATGGTATTTGAAGGCGTCCTTGGGGGATCTGATGACCACTTCTTTGCCGTTGATAAAGATCTGCCCTTCATCCGGGAAATAAATACCGGAGATCATGTTCATCAGCGTGGTTTTGCCACTGCCGTTTTCTCCCAGCAGGGCTACGATCTCGCCGGCGTCCACGGAAAGGCTGATGTTTTTATTGGCAACGATCTGGCCGAAGGTTTTTGTGATGTTTTTTAATTCGATCGCAGGAGTGCTCAAGCCTGTTTACCTCCATAAAAAGTTCAGCGTAAATCAACGTATCGGAAACGAAAAGCGCTGATCCCGCCGCCCCTGACACGCAAAGGCGGCCGGATCAGGGTTTTCCGCAAGGAAAAACCCCGTATCGGGTACTTGTGTTCTCTAAAAAAACCGCGGGCGGAGCAGCTTGCTTCGCCCTTGGTTATAATTCTTATTCAGGATCAGCCCAAAATGGTGATGCCGTCGATGGTGATATCGAAGTACGGAGCGGAACGGAACTGCTCGGCGGACTCGGCAAAATAGGTGATGCCGGTGGCTTCGTCGGTCAGGATCACGTTGGTTTCCGGAACGAAATCGCCCTCGTCAACCACGTCGGCAACGTACTCGGTGAGGTTGGCGCCTTCCACGGTGAAGGTGGAGCAGTCGAATACCTTCAGAGAACCGTCAGCCAGCTTGGCCTTGACTTCTTCTACCTTCGCGGCAGCGTCCTCGGTGCAGTTGGCGGAAAGCGGAAGCAGCTCCACGGAACCGGTGGCGATGGTGCCGATCCAGTCGGTAGCAAAGGTCTCGCCGGCGGCAACAGCCTTGATCACCATCTCATAGTAGGGAGCCCAGTTGATTCTGGAGGAAACCAGAGCGGTGGTGGGAGCGATGGAAGAGGTATCGATGTTGTAAGCAACGTTCGGAACGCCGGCGGCTTCGCAGGCCTTGGGAGCGCCTTCGGAATCGGCATGCTGGGAGATCAGAGCGCAGCCTTCGTTGATCAGGTTCTCGGCAGCGGTCTTCTCAAGATCGATATCGAACCAGCTGTTGGTGAAAACGACCTTCATGGTAGCGCTGGGGCAGATGTAGCGGGCGCCAAGGAAGAAGGAGGTGTAACCGGACTTCACTTCGGCATAGGGGAACGCGCCCACGTAACCGATCACGGCCTGATCGGCGGTGATGTCACCGGCCTCGATCATGGCGTTCAGCTTCAGGCCGGCAACCACACCGGCAAGGAATCTGCCTTCATAAATGGTAGCGAAAGCGTTGTGGAAGTTGGCGATGTTGGCAGTCTTGGAGCTGGTGCCGGTGGCATGGCAGAACTGAACCTCGGGATACTCCTGCGCAGCCTGCTTCATGTAGGACTCGTGACCGAAGGAGTCGGCCATGATGATGTTGCAGCCGCTTTCAACGAGATCGCAGGCAGCCTCATAGCAGGCGTTGGACTCGTCAACGTTGGTCTTGATGATCACCTGATCGTCGGTGAGACCGAGAGCAGCCTGAGCCTCTTTGGCAGCCATGATGAAGTTGTTGTCGTAGGTGGAGTTCTCGTCGTGCAGGCAGATCAGACCGAACTTGATGTTGGAAAGACTGCTGGCTTCGGGAGCGTCGGTGGTATCATCGGCGGGAGTGTCGGCGCCTTCCGCAGTCGTGTCGGGCGCGGCCGTGGTGGTGGGATCGTCTTTACCGCCGCAGGCAGCAAACGCAACGATCATGGCGAGCGCCAGGATGAGAGCAATTACTTTCAGTGCTTTTTTCATTTTTGTTTCCTCCAAAAATGTTTTTTTATTTCTTTCATCAATTATCCCCTGAACGTGACTGAACTGTCCGTCATGCTCTCGATAATTGCTAAAGACTGTACTTCTACACCCAGCTTTCTGAGCTTTTCTCCGCCGGGCTGAAAACCCTTTTCAATGGCGATCCCGATGCCCGCAAGCTTTGCCCCGGCCTGAGAAAGGATGTTCATCAGGCACTCGCACGCCGCGCCGTTGGCAAGGAAATCGTCAATGATCAGAACGTTATCGTCCTTTGAAAGGTAATCCTTTGAAACCGTAATATCGCAGGTAACGCCTTTGGTAAAAGAAAAACACGGGCAGGTATAAACGTTATCGCCCACGTTTTTGTGACTTCCCTTTTTTGCGAAAACCACGGGCACCTTAAAATACTGCGCGGCGGCAAAGGCCAGCGCGATGCCGGAAGATTCCAAGGTAAGGATCTTGTTGATATTATATAATGAAAAGTGCTCGTAAAAAGCTTTGCCGAGTTCGGAAACCAGAGCGACGTCGATCTGATGGTTCAGAAAATTATCCACCTTCAGGACCCCGCCGGGCAGCACCCTGCCGCATTCCAGAATTTTATCTTCCAGCAGTTTCATAACGGTCCCTCCCGCGGCTTCTTTTAACAAAAAGAAGTATAAACGAAAGGCTGTTTCTTTTCAAGCGATTTTCGACAGATTCTTCAAAATCTATGTTTTGCCTATCCTTTTGTGCAAATCGGCGGAAGCACGTTTTATATTTATTAACAAATTGAAATTTATTCGTATTTTTATATGTAAAGTTATTTTCTTGCCTATAATAATATTATGAATAATACAAAGCTTTTTTGTGCTATTATATCAGCATATTTGTGCATGTTATATATATTTTCTTTTTGTTATATTTGACAAGCAATATTCTTAACACATGCACTTGTGCATATTGCACAACATCTAAATTCATCCGTTTTTGCGTGTATATGAATACTTTAAAAATGTTGAAAACATAAAAACATAATTTACAAAATTTTTTTATAAAGATTGTAAAAAAACACAAGGCGTTCCGTGTTTACTTTTTGTGTAAAACATGATAAAATACGAGTGTTGGTTTTCTCCTGTTCGGAAAACGAGCAATAAAAAAACGAAAGGAACATACAAATGAAAACTTCCACCAAAATTCTCAGTTTATTTCTGGCAGTGATCATGGTATTCTCCGTACTTCCGATGACGGCCTCCGCAAAGGCGATCCAGAATAAGTACGATACCGTAGAAAAACTGATCCAGATGGACAGCATCGAAGCCCTGCTCGATTATCTGGTTGATCAGATCAATGCGAACAAGGATACGCTGATCACCCCCGTACTCAGGATCGTATTCCTTGCCATGAACAACGAGCAGATCAACGGTTACATCGACACTCTGATCAAGAAGGACGTAACCAAGCTGAGCGGCAAAGAGGCGTCCAAGGTCCTTATCAAGTGGCTCGATACCGATATTCTGCCGCCGATCAACGAAAAAGTGCAGTCCAACAGCGCTATTTCAACCGTTACCAGCCTTGGCGTAAGCGTTGATCTGCATAACGTTCAGGCTGTATTCGATACGCTTGCGCAGCTTGATACGAATATCGCCGTTAAAGCTCTGCGCTCTACTTTGCTCGGAGACGCAGGCGATCTTAATGTAACGGCCGTTACCAATAAAACGGTTGCCGGCAACGAAGACGGCGCCGTAAAAGCCGTGATCCAGTTCCTGAAGGACAACATGAGCATCATCCATAAGGCGCTGAGCGGCAACATCAGCCTCGGCCTTGTGAACAATTTCTTCGACGTGAACGAGTATATCTCTTTCATCGGCCAGCTTCCGCAGCTGATCAAGAGCTATCTCTATAAGCTGATCGATTCCGACGCCGCCGCCGGTGAGTTTGCGGACGGCAAAATGGGCGGCGACTGGGCAAAATCCGCCTATGCAGGCTACAATGCCGATGAACTGCTCGGCGCTGCGCTGATCAAAGCGATCAACGGCACCGACGACGTCGTATCCAAAAACGACGCCGGCAACGCAGTAAAGAAGAGCTTTTACGACCTGCTCGGCGACTACGCGGAGCCCGTATTCAACAAATTCGCCCTCACCCCCCTGAACGAAGCGATCGACAACCTGAACAAATGGATCGGCGAACAGTCCAATGCCGAACTGACGGCTTTGTTCAAATCCCCCATAGACCACGTTACCAGCGCTACGTTCAGCAGCATTTTCGCGAACGCGAAGACCACCGGCCTGCTGGAGCAGCTCAACAACATCCTGCTTGCCGCGCTGAAGCACATCTTCGCGGATAACGTTTACAGCGCCGTAAAGCTTAAAGAAGGCGGCAACGAGAACCTGAACGCCAACCTCACCAAGATCGCGCGTTACGCGCTGCCGATCCTTGTGAACCTTGAGGATATGATGGGCTACACCTTCCCGGACGAGATCAAGAACGCGGATCCCGCAAAGCTTTCTCTTTCCGATATGGCCACCTTTATTCTGAAGCCGTTCTTTGAATCCTGGTTCAACGACAGCGACAACTTCAACAAAGACGTTGTGAACAGCGCCACGTCTCTGCCCGCGCTTGCTGTGCTTGCAGTGAATTACACCGCTACCACCACGGAATGGCTGAATCTGGATTATACGTTTGCTCCCGTAACCGCAAATGATATTAAGGATATCAAGGACGCGGACGCTACCGATAAGGTCATGGCTACCGCCGCCGGTATCGCCATCGGCGCGCTGAAATACAATGCCGATAAGATCCATTTCACCGCTACCGTAGACGGCAGCAACTGGAAAACCGCCTTCAACCAGATCGCGAACTGGGGCCTTGATTTCATCGTCGGCCTGCCCGCGCTGGTCAAATATCACGATCTGAAGAATCAGAACAGCTACGGCCCGTTCTATAAACTGAACGTCATCCTCAACGAACTGATCGATTTCTCCTTCCTGAACGACGTTGCCGATCCTACCTTCAAACTCGATCTGGATACGCTGCTCAGAGAAGGCGTGCTTCAGAACCTGTACGAATTCGACGTCGCCGGTATTATCGGCATCTTCGAAAAGAACACGAAGAGCGGCAACGTGCTGAACGGCGTACTGAACACCAGCGTGATCGGCATGGTAAACCGCATTGTTACCGCTCTGTTTGAGCACACCTGCGGCGATCATGCAACAGCAAACAAAGTGATCGACCATCCCAAAAACCCCTGCACCTATCAGCTGAGAAAAGACTACGAATACTGCTCCGTGTGCGGCGCCTACTTCAGCTATAAAGAAACGGACGTCAAGAGAAGCACAAACAACCTGAATCATAAGTACGGCGAGCAGGTCACCGAAACAAAGGCTTACAACAACAAGAACGCCGACGGTACTTATGACACCAGAAGGTGCAACACCCAGAGCAGGATCACAGAGACTTGCGCGGTATGCGGCGACGTGCACGTTGTTTCCGACTGGACTGCAAATATGCATAAGATGGGCAAGGACGGCAAGTGCACGGTATGCGGCTACGATAAGAACAACAACAAGCCTACAACGCCCGATAATCCGGAGAATCCGGAGCAGCCCACGGTCACCCTCGGCGACGTAGACAATAACGGCAAAGTGGATACGCAGGACGCCCGTATGGCGCTGCGCGCTTCCATCGGCCTTGAAAAATACGCCGCCGGCAGCAAAGAATTCCTTGCCGCGGACGTAAACAAGGACAACAAGCTCGGCACGGACGACGCGCGTTACATTCTTCGTCACTCCATCGGCCTGAAGGATCCGAATATCGCCTGGCCTGCCGCCTGAGCGATCGGAGCCAACCACAAACCATAATAAAATACGCCGGAACGGGAAACCGCTCCGGCGCGTTTTTTGTATTCAATTTTTATTTCAGAACGCCCACTCGCCGTTTTCAAATACCGGGATGGCCTTGCCGTCCTTATAGCCGGTGATGCGCAGATCCGGTGCGCCGACCATGAAATCCACGTGGATCATGCTCTCGTTCACGCCAAGCGCCTTGCATTCGTCGTCCGAAAGCGTTTCAAAGCCGTCCACGCACTCGTTGAAGCCCGCGCCTAGCGCCACGTGGCAGCTGGCGTTTTCATCAAACAGCGTTTCGTAATACAGGATGCCGGAATTGTTGATGGGGCTGTTGTTCGGGATCAGCGCAAGCTCGCCCAGCATGGCGGCGCCCTCGTCCATCGTGATCATTTTTGTGAGCAGCGACTCCCCTTTTTCCGCCTTCCATGAAACGGCCTTTCCGTTTTTGAAGGTAACGGAGAAATTTTCGATCAGCTGGCCTTCGTAAGAGAGCGGCTTTGTGGAAACCAGAGTGCCCTCCGCCTTTCCTTTGCAGGGACTGGTAAAGATCTCCTCCGTGGGCATATTCGGGTTATAATAGACGCCGGAGAGCGTATATGCCCCGCCGCCGCACCAATGCCCTTCCGGCATGAGCCACGCGGTGAAATCGGTGCCGTTTGCGCTCTTATATTCAAGGCGTTCAAATTTCTGCGCGTTCAGCCATGCGCATCGGGCCTTGAAATTTTCGTTATGGGCGGCCCACTCGGCCTCGGGATCGTTCGTTTCGCTCACGCGGACGCTCTGCAGAATGGCGTCCCACAGTTTATCGTACGCCTGTTTTTTCCTGAGTTCCGGAAATACCTTTTTTGCCCAGGCGTAGGAAGGTATGGCGGCGATGGTCCACTGGTGCCTGTTGTCGATCGCGTCCCGGTACGGCTTGATGATGGGATATCTGGCAATGCGGCTCTTCTGCATCTTGGTCTGATTTACGCCCTTCAGGCCGTCCGGATCGTCGCTGAGCACGAAAATGCGGCAGGGCAGCTCCTCGGTCATCAGCTTCAGGCGTTCCTCTTCCCATTTCAGCACGGCGGAAAGGGATTTTAAGGAACGGTAGCGGTAATCCAGCTTCGTAATGGGCTGCCAGCCCCAGTCGATATCCACGCGGGCGGCGCCTGCCTTATAGCACTCGTCCACGAGGATAGTTGCAAACTCGTACTGGTCCGCGTTGATGAACAGACGCACGGTCTGCCCCTTCCGGATATTGGCGCCCGTGCGGGCGATCAGTCTTGCGTATTTTCTTTGGATCGTCTTTTTCATTTTCTTCACCTCAAACGGAGTTTACCATATTATTTTTGTTTGTTCAATATCCATTATCCAAAAATGACATAAAATAAGCCAAAAATGACATTGCGCATACGTTTATATTCTGTTATAATGTAATATATAAAGGAGATATTGTATTCTGTTGGGAGGCTTATATGAATTTCAGCGTTATTTACAATCCCATTGCTTCGGATTTCAAACCGGAGGTTCTGGATCATCTGATTCAAAAAATGGAAGAGAAGGGGCTTACGCTGTATAAAGCCGCAAAAAGCGAGTATTCCGGGCACGTGATCCCGCTGATCAAGGAGCTGGATCCCGTTTCCGATTATATCTTCACCATCGGCGGGGACGGCACGGTAAACGAAGCCGTCACGGCCTTCCACCAGATCGAGCAGCACTGCGTTTACGGCCACATTGCCGCCGGTACAACCAACGATATGGCAAACAACTACAACCTGCCCCGGCACGATCCCATCAAATCCATCGATAAGCTTGCGGCGGAGGGCGTGGTGACGGAAACGGATTCCATCCTCGTCAACGGCGAACCGGTGTGCTACGTTTCCTCCTTCGGCTACGTTGCGCCCGTGCCGTACCTTGTGAACCCCAAGCTGAAGAACCGGCTGGGCCATATGGCTTACGTGGTTTCCGCGCTGCCGATCCTGCTGAAAAAGCCCGAATGGATCCGGCTGAGATACACCGCCAACGGTGAAACGAAGGAGGTAAGGACCTGCCTCGGGCTGATCACCACCTCCAAGGGCATGGGCGGCATCACGCTGTATCACAACGCGGACAACAACGACGGCAAGTTTGAAGTGTTCTTCCTTGAAAAGCTCTCCCCCGCCATGATCATGCAGATCATGCCGCATTACCTGAGCGATACGATCGATCTGTCCGATTACAAAAAATACTGCACCTGCTTTTCCGCGGACCATATGATCATAGAATTTATCGGCATGCCGCCGAAATACGATCTGGATAACGACGGCAACCGCGCCACCTTCCATTTATCCATTCACGAGCGCACGCTGGAATTCAAAATGGGCCGCAAGATCCGCGTACTCAAGCCCGAAAAATAAGAAATTAAAACTTTTAACCGGAGAATTTCTCCGGTTTTTTTCTTTTTTCTATTGACAAACGAAAACTGCCGTGCTATTATATTACCAACTTACCCACCTGTTTGGTATGTTATTAAAACAAAGGAGATTTCATTATGTCTAATATTTTTACTTCCGCGGATCAGCTGATCGGCAGGACCCCACTGCTTGAGCTCACGCACATCGAAGCCGCGCTCGGCTTAAAGGCAAAGATCTACGCCAAGCTGGAATACTTCAATCCCGCCGGTTCCGTGAAGGACCGTATCGCAAAGGCGATGATCGACGACGCTGAGCAGAGCGGCGCGCTGAAGCCCGGCGCGGTGATCATCGAGCCCACCTCCGGCAATACGGGCATCGGCCTTGCCTCCGTGGCCGCAGCAAAAGGCTACCGTATTATTATCGTGATGCCAGAAACCATGTCCGTGGAGCGCCGCCAGCTGATGAAGGCCTACGGTGCCGAGCTGATACTCACGGAGGGCTCAAAAGGCATGAAGGGCGCTATTGCCAGGGCGGAGGAGCTTGCCGCCGAAATCGAGAATTCGTTTATTCCCGGGCAGTTCGTGAACCCCGCCAACCCCGCGATCCACAGAGCTACCACGGGGCCGGAGATCTATGAGGATACGGACGGCGAAGTGGATATCTTTGTGGCGGGCGTAGGCACCGGCGGTACCGTGACCGGCGTGGGCGAATATCTGAAATCACAGAATCCCGCAATTAAAGTGGTCGCCGTGGAGCCCGCGGATTCCCCCGTGCTCTCCGAAGGCCGCGCGGGCGCGCACAAGATCCAGGGCATCGGTGCGGGCTTTGTGCCGGACGTGCTGAACCCCGACGTATATGACGAGGTATTTCCCGTTTCCAACGATAACGCCTTTGCCGTGGGCAAGCTGATCGGCAAAAAGGAAGGCGTGCTGGTGGGCATCTCTTCCGGCGCTGCCGCGTACGCCGCCATAGAGCTGGCAAAACGCCCCGAAAACGAAGGCAAAAACATTGTGGTGCTGCTGCCTGATACCGGCGACCGGTATCTTTCCACGCCGCTGTTTGCGGACTGACGGTTCCGCGCTTTTTCTCCGCAGGTTTCTGCGGAGTTTTTTTATGCCGGAATATTGAATTCACAAACCATGTATGGTAAAATGAATAAAAACACGGCACGCGTATATTTTCCCGCACGTGACGAATAAAGGAGCGGCTTATGGAACAATTCGTGGTGGACCAGATCAAATCAGGCTTAAAATACCTGCCCGCCAACCTGGGCAAATCCTACTTTATACCGAAGAAAAACGCCGAAACCGAGGCCTTCCGCAAAAAGGGCTTTATACGCGGCGTTTGCCATCCAAACGAGAATTTTGCGCAGCTGCGCGAGGCGAACATCGGCTGGATCCGCATCGATATCCCCTATCCCTTTGAAAAGGACGGCAGCCTGCGGGAGCACTATATCGGTTTCAAAAAGAAATGCGAGCGCTTCCATAAAAACGGCATCAGGGTGATGGCCGTTACGCCCTACCCGGAAGATTATATCGAGGACGGCGCGGACGTGCGCACCGAGGAGGGCCGCGAAAAGCTGAAGGCCGTGGCAAGATTCCTTGCGGAGGATATGCAGGATACGGTGGACGCCTTCCAGATCACCAACGAAATGGGCATCCCGCATTTTACGCTGCCGCTCACCATGGCCGAGGCCGTTCAATTCATCGCGCTCCATCTGGAAACGATCTATCCCATCAAGGGCAGGCTGCTGATCGGCTATAACTCCGCGGGCCCGCAGGCGGATCTGCACGCGGGGCTGAAGCCATACCTGCAATACGTGGATTATGTGGGCGTGGATATTTATATCGGATGCTTCGATACCATTCCCGGCGCCATGTTTATGTTTGATTCCCTGCTGCGTTATCTTTGGGCGTTTACGCATAAGCCCATTCTGATGCAGGAATTCGGCTATATCAGCGGCGGCAAGCCCAAAACGAAAAAGGAAAAACGCGCGGTGCTTGAGAGATACGGCGTTTCCAGCGAAGCGGACGCCGAAAAAGAGATCGACGCCTTTGTGGAACGGCTTCCGAAAACAATGAAGGAACACGTGAAGCACGTTTGTGAAAACGACCCCTCCCGCTACGCCGGGCTGCTGTTCCGCAGCGATTTCAAGAACCATTTCTACAGCGAGCTGCCGGCGATCACCAAGATCCCCGGCTACGAGCACACGCCCGAGGGCCAGGCAAAGTTCTACGCGGATATTCTGCCGCATCTGTATTCCCTGCCCTACGTATGCGGTTCCATCATCTACTGCTATATGGATTCCGAGCGCTGCTATATCTGCGGGCAGAACGACTGCCCCACCGAAACGCGCTGGGGGCTGGTAGACTGCGACGGAAATCCCAAGCCCTCGTTTTACGCCGTGCAGAAGGCCTTCGGCCGGATGCAGTGGAACGATACCGTTTCCAATAAATAAGAGGTGGCAATAATGAAAAAGGTATTAAGCATTCTTCTGGCAGTGTGCCTGCTGATCGGCGTCTGCCCCGCGGCGTTCGCCGCCCGGGACGCGCGCTGTAACGAATACCCCGTGATCATCGTACCCGGCTACGGCGCTTCGGCCCTGTTCCTTGAAAACGAGGACGGTTCCCTCGGCGAGCAGGTATGGGGCTGGAATATCATCACCGACATGCTGATGGATCAGTTGAAGCAGAAATTCCCGGGGCTGCTTACCGGCGCGGTGATGCTCACGGTGGGCAGCGCGCAGCTGCTCGGCAAAACGCTGGGGCAGGCCGCCGTGGATATGCTGGGCGTGCTGGCCTTTAACGGCGACGGCGAAAGCGTGAACAGGATCACTACGATCCCGAACGACCCCGCTTCTTCGCAGTGGGATCTGTTTGAGAACTATTACGACAACGATCTTTACAGCGAAAAAGAAATCGGCCGCACCATAGACGACTATATCCCCGAATCGCAGATCTTCAACTTTGCGGTGGATTTCCGCTACGGCGCCGTCTATAACGCGGAAAAGCTGAACAAATTCATTCAGGCAGTAAAGGAATACACGGGCAAGGATAAGGTAAATCTTTACGCCGTGAGCCACGGCGGACAGGTGACGGCCGCCTACTTAAGCAAATACGGCGAGCAGCAGGACGTGTATAACGCCGTGCTCACCGTGCCCGCCATCGGCGGCTCCTACGTGGCTTACGATATCCTCACGGAGCAGCTGACCTTCGACGAGGAGGATCTGCTGGTATTCATCGAAAACGCGCTGTATCTGGAGCAGGATTTTGAATGGCTGTTCAAAACGCAGCCGCTGGAGTTTGTGGACGACGTTCTGCTTGCCGCAATGCCGTACCTGCGCCAGATCGCCGGATATTGGGAAAGCCTTTGGGATTTTCTGCCCTACGACTGCTATACCGAGGCCTTCGATCACGTGGATGCGGAGGAATGCGCCGGACTGATCGAAAAAACGACCGGCTTCCATGAAAACGTAATGGCAAATATCGGCGAAGCGCTGCGGAACTGCAGAGCGAGCGGAGTCAACGTGAGCATCGTGGCCGGCGACGGACACGCCACCATTACCGGCTCGCAGCAGAATTCGGACGCCATTATCGGCGTGGCCGGGGCTACCGGCGCAAAGGTGGCGCCCTTCGGCAAGCGCTTTGCGGACGGCTACGTTTGCACCGGCGAGATCTGTACTGACCTTTCACACAGGCATCTCTCCCCCTCCATGGAGATCGACGCTTCTTACTGCTACCTGCCCGGGAACACGTGGTTTGTGGAAGGACTGTACCACGGCATGACCTTTAACGAGGACTACGCCGAGGCGCTCGCGATCCGTCTGCTGCTGACGGACGAACTGACGGACGTTTTCGCGGATCCCGATTTTCCGCAGTTCCGCGCATCCGAGAACATGGCAAACGGCGTTTACGCCCGGTTTAACAACAGCGAAAGCGGCTACCTGAACGCCGGTTCCACGGAATACACCGTCACCAACGTTTCCGAAGCGTACGACGTGAAGATCCTCGCGATCACGGCGGACGGCATGGACGTGCGCTTTGACGGCAATTATACCGACGTATTAAAGCCCGGCGAGAGCAGGACCTTTACGGTGGAAGGCAAAATTCCGGAAACCGGCGCATCCAGAGCGGCCGTGACCGTTTACTTCCGCTTCATGGATTCCTACACGCCGCTGAATTACCGCACGTTCCGTTACACGATCGATAACGGCGCCGCACCGGCCTACTATGCGGACGCGCCTTACGCGGACGTGGACTTTACACCTGCGGTTTCCGCGCTGATCCCCGGCAGCATCGCATCCATTCTGCAAAAAGCGGGCGTGCTCGGATTTTTGAACATGATATTCCAGATCATGATCGCGATTCTGCGGAACCTGAAAAACATGATACAAATATAAACGATTCACCCGCTGCCATACGGCAGCGGTTTTTTTGTGAGATTTTTCCTTTTCGGTTGTTTAAGGGACGAAAAACGTTTTTCAAACACGAAATATCAGATCGGAGAATCCTTATGGACAAAGGCGCAGAGTATTACTCGCTGTTTTTAAGCGGCAGCAACAAGGGGATCGAACAAATCATCCTTGAATACCGCGCCGGGCTGCAGATGTTTTTATACGCCCAAACGGGCGATATGACGTTTTATGTTGATTTTTGCGGATCACAGTCTCGCACTGGCACTCACGACCTGCCAATGGACCGATCTTGACCATGACGTGATCTATGCGGATAAAAAGGAAATTACGCATTCCACGAAAACATGCTTCCCGACACGCACGCGCTGTTCTATTTTGACCTGCCGGATTCTTACGCGGACGCCCGCGCCGTAAAAAAATATGTAAAGGAACACTGTATCTCATCGAAGTTCAAGGATTATTACAAAGACTGAAGCAATAAAGAACGCCGCCGGATTGACCCGACGGCGTTTTTCTTTTATATACGTTATTGCTTATCCCACAGCGTGCCGCGGAAACACAGCAGCGGCTCGTTTTTATCGTAATCCCAGCTGTGGCGGGAATCCCCCGCGCAGAAGCGTCTGTCCGGGCAGGCGGCGCATCTTTCGTTTTTGCAGGTAATATCCTGCCGGAATATTTCGAACCGGTTACGCCAGAGATCCGTAAAACGGTCTTTGAAAATATTGCCCTGAATGGTTTCGGGGCGGCGCTCGATATCAAGGCACGCGCCCACGTCGCCGTTGGCCATGATGCTTGCCACCTGAATTCCGGCCATACACAGGAAATACCAGTCCCGCACCTCGGCCTCCAGCTCCGTGCCGAGATAATGGCTGCAGCCGTAGCACACGGGATAATCGTTTTCGCGCATTTCACGGATAAAGGAAAACAGACGCTGATAATCCTCTTCGGTGAGCATCAGATCCGGATAACTGAGCGCGCGGCCGATGGGCTCCATGTTCACCACGCGCCAGGAATCGATATCGATGCCGTCCAGCACCTCAAACAGCCCGGGCAGATCGCCGATATTTTTATGATGTACCACGGTAGTGACCTGCACGTGCTGAAACGCATGCTGTGCCACCAGATTTCTGATCCCCTGCAGAGCGCGCTCATAGCCGCCGGGCGTTTGACGCAGCATATCGTTTTGTTCGGCAAGCCCGTCCAGACTGACGGAAACGGTATTCATACCGGCCTTTGCCAGCTTGCGGGCAACCTCTTTCGTGATCAGCGTGCCGTTGGTGGTCATGCCCCAGGAAAAGCCCAATGCGTGGGCGTAAGAGAGGATCTCAAAAAAATCCTTCCGCAGCAGCGGTTCCCCGCCCGTGATGCAGATCTGCGGCAGGCGCGGAGAAAACTCCGCCTTCACCTCGTCAAGGATCCGCTTATAAACTTCCAACGGCAGTTCTTCGCTTTTCACGTCGCCGCAGCGGCTGCCGCAATGCAGGCAGCGCTCGTTGCAGCGCATGGTAAGCTCAAAGAAAAGATACCTGAGCTCCGGCGTGCGGCACAGGGCTTCCCTATGCTCCGCAGCGAGAGCCTGATATTCTTTTTTTCGCGCCAGCGTTTCTTTTGAAATGGGTTTCATTTATCCCTCCGCGGGCGGCGGTCCGTACAGAGCCATTGCCGTGGACGGTTCCGCTTCGGCTGTGGCGTCGGTCTGCGCTTCTTCTGTTTTCTCACCGAAATCCGCTTCGGTATTCTCGTCCGCGGGCGGGCCGTAAAGCGTTTCAGCCGGGAAAAGCTCCTCGTCCGTGGGCCCTTCCGTAAGCGTTTCCGTTTCAGCGGGCGGGCCGTAAAGCGCTTCGGGCGGCGGACCGTAAAGATCCTGCGGAACAGCCTTGCAGCCGCCGAACAGTAAGCCCGCCATAGATGCGCCGATGGCGGCGCCGGTCAGTATTTTTTTCTTTTTCATTTCGTTTCCTCCGTCAGACAACAAAATCCGCCGTAACAACGGTTTCGCTCTTTTAACGATTTTCGGGAGAAAAACCTCTCACCGGACGAACGGCATATTCAGAAGGCAAAATATTTTTTCAGCATGCGGCCCGTTCTGCCGGCGAGGGCTTTCAGCAGCGCGGCGGCCTCGGCGCGTTCTTCCGGCGTACCGGTAACGTACTGCTTCATCAGGCGGCCCTCCTCATAGCAGAGCTCGTCGTGCAGCGGGAAGTAATGCCGCAGCAGGAACGTGCCGTACCGCACGAATCTTGCCTCGCCCACAAGGCGGAATTCCGTGCTGATGGTATCGATGGCCACGCTGTAAAACTTTTTCACGGAATCGATCAGCGCCGTGCGCTCGTTTTCCGGCGAAAAGATAATGGTTTCGCAGATAAAGCCTTTGCGGTTGGACTCATAATGGGAGGAATGGCTGTCCGTACTGCCCACAATGGGCACGCGTCTGCCTTTGGCCGCCTCCTCGTAATACCGGACGGTCTGGAAGCCGTTATGCTCGTAATAGCTCTCGCCGCCGAGCACCTCAAACGCGTCGAAGGGCTGGGTTTCAAACAGCCAGTCCACGAATTTTTCGGGCACGTGATACACGTTGGGACGCCAGTTGGGATGCGGGAAGATGCCGAGGCCGTTCGCCTTTTTGATCTGGTCAAACGTCCATTTGCACATGGCGGCGGGCAGCGCGTCCACGGTATCCGGCACGTCGATCTCTGAGGCGAGCCGCTCCATTTCCGCAGTAAACTCCTCTATGGTCATCACGTCCGGCACGTTTTCGGTGCGGATGGCGCGAACGGAAAGCTCCCTGCCGCGCTCATTGACGGCGGTACTCTCCACAAGAGCGTTCACGCTGTATTCCCCGCCGAAATTCACAATATGTACGTCGTTCTTTTTGCCGTTCACGCGCGGAAGATGCACTTCCTCACCCGGCACGATGTTCAGGTCGATCGGCACGTCCTTATAATCGGCGATCGCCTCCAGCGAAGGATAATAGCGCTCGTGATCGCTGATCACCGTAAAATCGTAACCGTATTTTCTGTAGTTGGCGCATACCACGGCGGGCGCCTGATTGCCGTCCGAACGGGTGGTGTGCATATGCAGGTCGCCGATAAACGGATAGCGGCCCGCAAGGTCCTCCGCCACACAGTAAACGGAAAATTCCAGGAACTTTTTATTATCCTCATTGATAAACCGGATAAAGTATTCCTGCTCGGCGTCAAACGTATAGTTAAAGCAGACGCAGGCGTTTTCGTCGGTGCGCACGGTGATGCGTTTAAAATCGGCTGTTGCGGGAAAATCCCACGGCGTGCCGCCGTCCAGCGCGCAGATATCCACCGGATATTCCGTATCCGGCTTCAGCAACTGCCGACCGCCCAGCGGACGGATATGGATCTCCGCCGCCTTGCCCGCGGCAAACACCTTGGGATAAACGTCGTAATTATACAGATTTTCGTTTTTCGGATACGCCATGTTTTCCTCCTCAGGCTTTGGAAAGCTCTCTGATATAACGTTTGAAGAAGGCGACGCCGGCTTCAAGCGATTCCACGGGGATACGCTCGTTGGTACCGTGGGTGGTAAGCAGCAGCGACGTGCCTACGCGGAACGGAGAATACCTGTAAATATTTTCGCACACCGCCTGATAATGGCAGGCGTCCGTGCCGCCCATCACAAGATACGGCGCCACGATGGTATTCGGGTTCATGCTTTTGCAGATCATGCCGATCTTCTGAAACGCGCGGGAATCCGTGGGAGAGATCATGGACGGATCCTTCCAGCCCGGCAGGAGATTGATCTCCACGTCCTTATTCCGGATCACTTTTTTCAGGTGCTTCAGCACGTCCTCCACCGTCTGCCCGGGATAAATGCGGAAGTTCACAACGATGCTGGCACGCTGGGGCAGCACGTTTGCCTGCGGGCTGCCGCTGGCCATGGTAACGCCCGTGGTGGTGCGCATCATGCTGGCCGCGGGGGGCACAAAGCTGAGACCGTAAGCCAGCGCGGGCTTCAGCAGCTTCAGGTTGCAGGTAACGAGACGTACGGGATAGGAGACGTTTCTGCCCACCTGATCGAAAAGCTCCATCAGCATAGGCGAGATCTTCGCTTTGAACTGATGGTTTTCGATATCGCGGATCACGTCGGCAAGCTTGCCCAGCGCCGTATGGTTGGGAGCCTGCGAGGAATGCCCGCCCTTGGCGTGTACGGCTACCTCAACGTCCGCGTAGCCCTTTTCCGCCACGCCGATGCCTGCGAGATCCTTATTGATCACGCCTTTGACGTTGACGGGCAGTATCGCGCCGCCCTCGTCTATGATGCAGTCCAGATGCACGCCTTTTTCTTTCAGATACGCGCACATCGCCACCGCGCCGTTCTCCTCGTTGGCGCACATCACCTCTTCGTTGTGCCCTAACAGGATATATATGTCCCGTTCCGGCTGAAAGCCCTCTTCCAGCAGCGTTTCAACGCTTTCCAGCACGCCGATGAGATGGTTCTTCATATCCAGCGCGCCGCGGCCCCAGATAAACTCGCCGTCGTCCATACCGTCGAAGGGCGGATAGGTCCAATCCTCCAACGTGCCTTCGGAGATCGGCACCACGTCCTGATGCGCCAGCAGAGCGATGGGATCGAGCCCCTCGCCCGTGCCTTTCCAAAGGAACATAAGAGAACCGCGGGCGATCACAGTAAGAGAAAGCTTTTCGTGCAGCAAGGGATAGCGTTCCCGCAAAAACGCGTGGAAACGATCGAATACCTCCCAATCCGTTTTGTCGCTGTCTTTGTTGGCAACGGTGGGAATACGGATCGCATCCGAAAGATTTTTGCGGTAACGCGGCACGTCCACGGCCTCGGGCGGCATGGCGGGCACTTCCGCTGCCTTTTCTTTAAAAAAGAACGCACGGATGGGTAAGCTTGCCGCTGCGGCGCCTGCTGCCGCGGCTGCGGCGATTTTGATTCTTTTATCCATTCATATCTCCTTTCCCGCTTTCAAAGCGCAGGGGCAATTATCTCTTCTTTTGGTTCATTTCCTTTACGTTTACCATGCGGACCGTGTTTTTCTTCTTTCTGCGCCGCGCAGGGATCACAACGAATACGATGACGAGCAGCGGTACGCCTATAACAAAGATCAACAGCAGAAGTAATTTAAAAGGCTTTGAGCGGATCATTTTAAGGAACAGATCGCCGATGTATTTTACGGTGCTGCGCTGCACGTCGAACGCAGCGATCAGATTCACTTCCGCTATGGTCTCGCCGCCGTATTTTATGGCGGCCCTGCCGAGGACGTCGCCTTTGCGCACGGGAGCGTCCACCACCGTCTGGGTCAGCTCGGAATAGGGTTCGATCAGCACGTTTTCCGCGCTGACGCCGGTGGGCACCAGCGCCGTAACGGAGGTTTCGGGTACAAGCGAAACGTAATCGAATTCTCTGGAAAGCCGGACCTCCGCTTCCCCTACGTAAACGGACGGATTTGCCACCTCACGGATCCGGAGGTTCTTGAACGCCCACTCGTAAAGACGCTTTGATTCCACGAAGGCCATATTTTCTTCCACGCCGTCATCGTCGAAATCGTAGAATTTGGCGTTCATTACGATGCACAGATAATTATACCCGTCGCCGGAGGCTGAGGAGATCACGCAGCGGCCCGCGTTATCCGTGGTGCCGGTTTTGCCGTTTTTCACGTAAGAACAGTAGTAATCCCGGATACCGGAATTCATCAGGTTGTTCGTATTCCTGAGGTAACGCGTGGAGGTATATTTATTCGTGGGCGGGATCTCGTATGTGAACGTGCCCGCGATCTCACAGAAAAAGCTGTTCTGCAGGCAGTACTGATAGATCACGGCCAGATCCAGCGCCGTGGTATAATGGCTGTCGTCGTCCAGGCCGTGCGCGTTTGCGAAATGCGTGTCAGTACAGCCCAGCCGGGCAACGAAATCGTTCATCATGCCGATAAACGTATCGATCTCGCCGCCGCCGATATAATCCGCCAGCACGTTTGCCGCGTCGTTTGCGCTCTGCACCAGCAGGCAGTAAAGCAGCTGCCGCACCGTAAGCTCCTCGCCGACCAGAATGCCCGCCGTGGAGCTGTTCGTCCCGTCCAGAAGACGGATACAGTAAGCCGGTACGGTGATCACCTGATCGAAATTGGAACAGTTCTCTATTGTAAGGATCGCCGTTACCACCTTGGTGATCGACGCCGGAGAAACCTTATGGTCGGAATTATGATCGCAGATCACCGCGCCGTTATCCAGACTGATCATATAAATGACCTCCGCCTCCGGGTTTTCCGGCTCATAAAGCGCGGCAAATGCCGGGATCGCGGCTGTAAACATGAAAAATACGGCAAAAAACAAAGAAAAAACCTTTTTAATCATAGACAAACACCAATTAAAATAGTATAGTATTATTAAACAAAACAAACAGAGGTTGAAAGATGATTTACTTTACCGGTGATACGCACGGCGAACAGGAACGGCTGAGCAAATACGCGCTTCGGAAGCTCTCCCCCGGCGATACGCTGATCGTTTGCGGCGATTTCGGCTTTATCTGGGACCGAAGCGCAAAAGAGCAGAAGTTTCTGGATAAGCTTGCGCGCCTGAGCTGCAATATCTGTTTTCTGGACGGCACGCACGAAAATTTCGAACTGCTTGAATCCTATCCCCTCGTGCGGTACTGCGGCGGCAAAGCGCACAGGATCCGGCCGAACGTGTTTCATCTTCTGCGCGGGCAGATCTTTGAATTCGAGGGAAAGACCGTGTTCACGCTGGGCGGCGGAGAACCGCCGGAAAGCCTGATGCAGGAGGACGAGGAGCTGGAGAGCAGCCGTCCGGAGATCCCGAGCAAGCAGGATATGCTGGAGGCGGTGGAAAACCTGCAGCGCTGCGCGTATCACGTGAATTACATCGCAACGCACGAGCCGCCCGCTTCCATCCGCGATTTTCTGACCGTGGACGCCTACAGCCAACGTGAAATGTCCGCGCTGGGCGCTTTTCTGGATGAGCTCTCAAAAACCGCGAAGTTCGACAAATGGTATTTCGGCAGTCTGCATATCGATAAGTTCATCTCCCGTTCCTACACCGGCGTATTCAGGGAGATTGTACCGGCCTCAGAGGGGGAAATCTGAACGGAAGGCGGCCAGCGCCGCTTTTGCGTCCGCTTCCGTAAAGCCGCCGGGCGAACGGTTGAAGTTTTTGATCTGCGCGGGATAGACGGCAGCCGCCGCTTCCTCCGCCGATATATTCACACCGAAGCTTACGCCCTTCGCAAGAAGCGCCGTAAGTTCCTTTGCGGACAGCTCCAATACGGTTTCCATTGCCCCGAGCATTTCGGGGCAATATTTTTCTGCCCTTCTCAGCAGTTCCGGCATAAAAGCGATACACGCAAGCCCGTGCGGTACGTCGTAGTTTTCCGTAAGATAGTACCCTACGGTATGCGGGAAACAGGTACCGGAAATGTTGATCGCAAGCCCTGCGCAGATCGAAGCGGCATACAGCGCCTCCCGCTGCGCCTCGTTTACGGAAAACGGCGCACCGAGCGTACAGAGGAAGGGCCGCAGCAGCCGCATCGCGCGGGCTGCATAAACCCGGCTGAGATCGTTCGCGGAGGCCGCAAGATAGCTTTCCGCCGCATGGGCGAAGGCGTCCAGCGCCGTGGATACCGTGATCTTTTCGGGCACGTTCAGCGTATAGGAATAATCGCAGAACGATACGGCCGCGTAGCAGTCAGCGCCGGATATGCTTTTCTTTTTTCCGGTAACGCTGTTTGTAAGCACGCTGACGCCCGTCACCTCGCTGCCGGTTCCGGCCGTGGTACCGATCAGAACGACGGGAAGCGCTTTGGCGGGAATCGGACGGTTATAGATCGCGAGCTCCTCCATATCCGGATTCGCCGCATAGATCGCAACGGCCTTTGCTGCGTCCATGGGAGAGCCGCCGCCGATCCCTATAATAAAATGCGCGCCGGTCTCCCGGGCAAGCGCGCCGGCTTTAAAGCAGGTGGAAGTCTGCGGATTGGGTTCGATCCCGCTGAAGATCTCATAACGCACGTTCGCCTGTTCCAGGGAGGAAACGCAGTCGTCCAGCGCGCCGCATTTTTTTGCGGAAGCGCCGCCGGTCACGATCAGACAACGACTGCCGAGCTTCCCGAATACGGCGCTGTTTGCGCGTACTGCGCCTTTGCCGGAGATCACGCGCGCGGGCATGTAAAAGTCAAATTTCATATTATTTTTCCCATATTTTATAAATTTTATACATTATACTATTTTTACGCGGCCTTGTAAATTACTTTTTTAATTTTCTTGACAAGATTTCATTTGTGGTTTAGAATTATTTTGACCAAAAATAATTGAAAGGCGGTTTCAAAATGTTCAAATACATTTTAGCCCTTGATCAGGGGACCACGAGTTCCAGAACCATCGTTTTCAACAAACAGGGTGAGATCTGCGCCAAAGCGCAGTATGAATATGAGCAGATCTATCCCCAGGCCGGCTGGGTGGAGCACAACCCCGATTCCATTCTCAAAAGCCAGCTCCGTTCCCTCGCGGACGCGCTGATCGACGGGCAGATCGAAGCGAAGGATATCGCCGCGATCGGCATCACGAACCAGCGTGAAACCACCATTCTCTGGGATAAGCGCACCGGCAAGCCCGTTTACAATGCCATCGTATGGCAGTGCCGCAGGACCGCCGAAATGTGCGAACAGCTGAAAGCGGAAGGGCTCGGCGATTACATCAAAGAGCACACCGGCCTCATCATAGACGCGTATTTCTCCGCCACGAAGATCAAATGGGTCCTTGATAACGTTCCCGAAGCCCGCGAGCTTGCAGAGGAAGGCAATCTTCTGTTCGGCACCGTGGATACCTGGCTGATCTGGAACCTGACCGGCGGCCGCGTGCACGTAACGGACTACTCCAACGCTTCCCGTACCATGCTGTTCGATGTGGATAAGCTCTGCTGGGACGAATATCTCTGCGAAAAGCTGAATATTCCCATGTCCATCCTGCCGCGCGTTGCGCCCAGCAGCGAGGTTTACGGCGCCGTGGCGCAGGGGATCCCGGGCATTGAAGCCCTTGCGGGCATTCCGATCTGCTCCGCCATCGGCGACCAGCCCGCCGCCCTGTTCGGACAGGCCTGCTTCAGCCCCGGCCAGGCAAAGAACACCTACGGCACCGGCTGCTTCCTGCTGATGAATACGGGCAAAACCAGAGTCCGCTCCGAAAACCAGCTTGTGACCGGCGTGGCCTGGGGTCTCGGCGGCGAAGTGATCTACGATATCGAGGGCTCCGCCTTCAACGCGGGCTCCATCATCCAGTGGCTCAGAGACGAGCTGAATATTATCGAAAACGCGCCGCAGTGCGATAAATTCGCCGAGCAGGTGCCGGATTCCAACGGCATTTATCTGGTGCCCGCCTTCACCGGTCTCGGCGCGCCTTACTGGGATATGTACGCCCGCGCCTGCATCGTAGGTATGACCCGCGGCACCAACAAGAAACACATCTGCCGCGCCGTGCTGGAAGCCATCACCTTCCAGATGACGGACCTGCTGGAAGCTATGCGCGCGGATTCCTGCACCGAGCTGACCGAGCTGCGCGTGGACGGCGGCGCAAGCATCAGCAATATCATGATGCAGATCCAGGCCAATATGATCGGCACCGCCGTAAACCGCCCGAAATGCGTGGAAACCACCGCGCTGGGCGCTGCGTACCTTGCCGGTCTTGCGGTCGGCTTCTGGTCCGGTATCGAAGAGATCGAGCAGATCCGCGAGGTTTCGCGCGTGTTCGAGCCGCAGATCGATAAGGAAGAGAGAGATAAGCTTTACGCCGGCTGGAAACGCGCCGTGGAAAGAGCCAAGGGCTGGGTAGAGCACTGAAAATAACATATTCATTCAAAGGAGTTATATAATACGATGTCCAGAGTTTATAATTTTTCGGCAGGTCCCTCTATGCTGCCGCTGGAGGTACTGGAAAAAGCGCAGGCTGAAATGCTCGATTACGAGGGCAGCGGCCAGAGCGTAACGGAAATGTCCCACCGCTCCAAGGTGTTCGACCAGATCATCAAGGACGCGGAAAAGCTGTTCCGTGAGATCCTGAACGTACCGGACAATTACAAGGTCCTGTTCCTGCAGGGCGGCGCTTCCACGCAGTTTGCGGCGATCCCGCTCAATTTCATGAACAAAAACGGCAAGGCCGATTATATCGTGACCGGCGTATGGGCGAAAAAAGCCTGGCAGGAAGCGCAGAAATACGGCGCGGCCCGCAAGGTGGCTTCCTCCGAAGACAAGATCTTCTCTTACATTCCCAAAATGAAGAGAGAGGATTTCGATCCCGAGGCGGATTACGTTTACATGTGCATGAACAATACCATTTACGGCACGAAGTATCCCTATATCCCGGATACCGGCGATATTCCGCTGATCGCGGACGTTTCCTCCTGCTTCCTTTCCGAGCCGCTGGACGTAACGAAGTTCGCCATGATCTACGGCGGCGCGCAGAAAAATATTGCGCCCGCGGGCCTGGTGGTTGCCGTGATCCGCGAGGATATGCTGGGGCACGCGCGCGATATCTGCCCCACGATGCTGGATTACAAGATCCAGGCGGACGCCGATTCTCTGTATAATACCCCGCCCTGCTACACGATCTATATGTGCAAGCTGGTGCTGGAATGGATCAAGAAAATGGGCGGCCTTGAGGGCATCAAAGCCAACAACGAGAAAAAAGCGAAGCTCCTTTACGATTTTCTGGATCAGAGCAAAATGTTCCGCAATACCGTAAATCCGGAGGACCGTTCTCTGATGAACGTCACCTTTGTGACCGGCAACGAGGAACTGGACGCCAAATGCGTGAAGGAAGCCGCTGCCGAGGGGCTCATCAACCTGAAGGGGCACCGCTCCATCGGCGGTCTGCGCGCTTCCATTTATAACGCGATGCCCGTGGAGGGCGTGGAAAAGCTTGTGGCTTTCCTTGCGGACTTTGAACGGAGATATTCCTGAGGACTTTGAAGATGTATCAGATATTAACGCTGAATAAAATTTCCAAAACCGGGCTTGCGCATTTTGACCCGCAGATATTCACCTGCGCGGACGATATCGCAAATCCGGACGCCATCGTGGTGCGTTCCGCTTCCCTGCACGAAATGCCCCTGCCCGAAAATCTGCTGGCCGTGGCAAGAGCCGGCGCGGGCGTAAACAATATTCCGATCGACAGATGCACCGAAAACGGCGTGTGCGTGTTCAACACGCCCGGCGCGAACGCCAACGCCGTAAAGGAGCTCGTGATCTGCGCGCTGTTTCTGACCTCCCGCAAGATCGTGGAAGGCGCGAAATGGTGCGAGGGGCTCAAGGGTGAAGGCGCAGAGGTTTCCAAAAAAGTGGAAAAAGGCAAAAGCGCGTTTGCGGGGCCCGAGATCATGGGCAAAACGCTGGGCGTGATCGGTCTCGGCGCGATCGGCGTATTGGTGGCCAACGCAGCCAAAGCGCTTGGCATGCGCGTGATCGGTTTCGATCCCTTCCTCTCCCCCGCCGCAAAGGAAATGCTGGATCCCGCCGTTGCGATTACTGATCTGGATACCGTTTTTACAGAGAGCGATTATATTACGCTGCATGCGCCCCTCACGGATTCCACCAGAGGCGTGGTAAGCGCGGCGAATCTCGCCAAAGCGAAGGACGGCCTCCGCGTGCTCAATTTCTCGCGTGCGGAGCTCGTGGACGAAGCGGATATCCTGGCCGCGCTCGCCTCCGGCAAATGCGCCGCCTATGCCACGGACTTCCCCACCGACGCCCAGCTTTGCGCACCCGGGGTGATCGCGATCCCGCACCTCGGCGCATCCACGCCCGAGGCGGAAGAGAACTGCGCCGTGATGGCTGTGGAACAGCTGGCGGATTATCTGATCAACGGCAACGTTAAAAATTCCGTCAACCTGCCTGCCCTTGCGCTTCCCAGAAATGCAAAGGGCCGCATTGCCGCGATCACAAAGGAAGACCGCGCCGACGCGCTCGCCGCCGTTTTCGCCGACGCCGGCGCTGCGGTTGCAGGCTCCGCTTCCGCGGTGAAAAAGGGCGTGGGATACTGCGTTTTTGACACGGACGCCGAGATCACCGACGAGTTGATCGACCGGCTGAAGGCCGTGGACGGCGTGCTCGCGATCCGTATTATTTAATTGAATCTTGCTGCAAAACCGTCGGTTCCGCCGACGGTTTTTTTCTTATCCCCCGCTTTTCAGTTTTTTCAGCGCGCCTTTTTCCAGCCTTGACACCTGCGCCTGCGAGATGCCGATCTCTGCGGCCACCTCGATCTGCGTTTTGCCCGCCATATACCGCCGGTAAAGGATCCGTTTTTCGCGTTCTCCGAGGTTCTGTATCGCCTCGCGCAGCGAGATCTCGTCGATCCAGTCCGTTTCGTCGTTATACGAACCGATCTGATCCACAACGTAAAGCGATTCGCCGTTATCCGTATATACCGGCTCGTATAACGAGATCGGTTCCACCACGGCTTCGAGCGCCACGATCACCTTCTGCCGGTCCAGCCCGAGGCGCGCGGCGATCTCCTCCACCGTCGGTTCGCGGCCGAGCTCGCCGGTCAGCGCTTCTTTGGCCAGCATGGCATGGTATGCCGTATCGCGCATGGACCGGCTGACGCGCACCGGGTTGTTATCCCGAAGGAAACGCCGGATCTCCCCGATGATCATCGGCACGGCATAGGTAGAAAACTTCACGCCCTGCGACAGATCAAAGTGGTCCACCGCCTTGATCAGCCCCACGCAGCCCACCTGAAACAGATCGTCCGGATTCTCGTTTCTGGAAGCAAAGCGCTGCACCACGCTGAGCACCAGCCGCAGGTTGCCCGTGATCAGGGCTTCCCTTGCTTTTTTATCCCCGTTTTTCGTTTTTTGCAAAAGTTCTGACGTCTGCGCTTCCGTGAGCACCTTCAGCTGAGAAGTGTTCACCGACGTGATCTCTACTCTGTTATACTGCATGTTTGCCGCATCCCTTACTTTTTCGTTCGTAAAAAAGTGTTGGCAATTCGCATATTTATAGTCACGGGATCCGAAAACTCCGCGTTGGGAATATCTGTAAAGTATATAAAAAAACACAAACGAAAAGCTTTTCGGGCGGGCAGTATTCCGATTTTGCACACGGCAGAGCAAAAAAAGCCGGAAAGCTATTGACAAACCACGCCCGAAAGATTATTCTTTAAAAAAAATTTATATTTTTTTATTTTGTCATTTATAGGAGGACATCCATGAACAGTTACATTGAAAGAACCATTGCCAAGGTAAAAGAGAGAAATCCTCACGAGCCCGAGTTTATTCAGACCGTAGAGGAAGTGTTCAGCAGCATCGAGCCTGTGATCGAGGCGCATCCGGAATATGAAAAAGCGGATATCCTCGGCCGTCTTGTGGAGCCCGACAGAGCTTTCTCCTTCCGCGTGACGTGGATCGACGACGCAGGCAATGTGCAGGTAAACCGCGGCTACCGCTATCAGTTCTGTTCCGCCATCGGCCCGTACAAGGGCGGTCTCCGTTTCCAGAAAAACGTTTACAGCGGCATTCTGAAGTTCCTCGGTTTTGAGCAGATCTTCAAGAACTCCCTTACCGGCCTGCCCATCGGCGGCGCCAAGGGCGGCGCGGACTTTGACCCCATCGGAAAAAGCGAAGCCGAGATCATGCGCTTCTGCCAGGCGTTTATGACCGAGCTGTTCAAATATATCGGGCCGGACGTGGACGTGCCCGCAGGCGATATGGGCGTGGGCGGCCGTGAGATCGGCTATCTGTACGGCCAGTACCGCAGACTGACCTCCTCCTTCCAGAACGGCGTTCTGACCGGCAAGGGTCTTTCTTACGGCGGATCCCTGATCCGTCCCGAGGCGACGGGCTACGGCGCCGTGTACTATCTGCAGAGCGTTCTTGAGCATTTCGGCGACACGCTGGAAGGCAAAACCGTGGCCATTTCCGGTTTCGGCAACGTTTCCTGGGGCGTGGCGAAAAAGATGATGCAGCTGGGCGGCAAGGTGGTCACCCTTTCCGGTCCCGACGGTTATATTTACGATCCGGACGGCGTTTCCACCGAAGAGAAGGTGGCTTTCCTGCTGGAAATGCGCGCAAAAAATCCCGGCAGCGTAAAGCAGTACGCGGACAGATTCGGCGTACCCTTCTTCCCCGGCGAAAAGCCCTGGGGCGTTAAGGCTGATATCGTAATGCCCTGCGCCATGCAGAACGACGTGCTGATGGAATCCGCCGAAAAGATCGCCGCCAACGGCACCAGATATTATATTGAAGTGGCAAATATGCCTACCTCCAACGACGCGCTCGAGTATCTGAAAACCAAGTGCGTGGTAGCGCCTTCCAAGGCTGTGAACGCGGGCGGCGTGGCCGTATCCGAACTGGAAATGAGCCAGAACTCCATGCGCTACAACTGGACCGCGGAAGAAGTGGACGAAAAGCTGAAGCACATTATGAAGAACATCCACGATATCTCCGCCGCTGCCGCCGAAGAATACGGTTTAGGCTATGACCTTGTGAAAGGCGCCAATATCGCCGGGTTCAAAAAAGTGGCCGACGCCATGTATCAGCAGGGCATCATCTGATTGAATGATCCGATCCGCCGGGAAGCACACGGTTGCCTCCCGGCTTTTTTTGCGCCGCAAATCCGGCTTTATAGTGCAAAATACCAAAAATATATTGAAAACGGATTCTTTTCCTGCTATAATGATAAAAGCGGATCTTTGGGTCCGACTTTGCACAGAGGAGTATTTCTGTATGTCAAGCAAAGAAACCAGCAAACTGAACTACGGCAGAACGATCCTGATCGGCTTCGGCTTTATGGGATGCATGCTGCTGTGGTCCGTGTACAATTCTTACGTCCCCGTCATTCTGAAGGGCAAGCTGACAGAGGTTTTCGCCGGCGGCGGCCCCGTGATCGACTTCATCAATTCGCACGCATGGCTTTCATGGATCTCCGTTGCGCTGATCGTAAACGCCATTATGACCATCGATAACATTTTCGGCGTCATCTTCCAGCCGTTCTTCGGCAAAAAGAGCGATACCACCCGCTCCAAGCTGGGCAAGCGCATGCCGTACATCCTTGTATGTATGCCCATCTGCGCGCTGTTCTTCTGCTTTATTCCGGTCGCGGCGCTCACGAAAACGCTGGGGCTCAGCATTCTGCTGATGATGAGCGTGATCATCTTCTTCAACTTCTTTATGTCCGTATGGCGCTCCCCCGTGGTTTCGCTGATGCCGGATTTCACGCCTTCCGAAATGCAGAGCGACGCCAACGCAGTGATCAACATCATGGGCGGTATCGGCCAGATGGTCGGCTTTGTGATCGGCTCCCTTGCGGCGGCCGTCGTTGGCCTGCTGGGCTTTACGGAAATGGCACATGCGCTGAAAAAGGCCGAAACCAACGAAATGGGCCAGATCCTGGACAGTGCCGGAAACGTGGTGCGCGACGCGGCGGGCAATCCCACCTACGTCAACTACGCACCCGTATTTATCGTTACCGCGGTGATCGCCGTTCTCTGCATCGTCGTATTGTTCTTCTTCTATAAAAAGAACAAGGAATACGATCTTTCCGCCAAGGTTGCGGTACAGACGTCCGACGGTGACGATAAGCCCGCCAAGATCAAGATCAAAAACCTGCCGATTTCCAAGGGCGCGAAAAAGAGCCTGATCGTGATGCTGATCGCCCTGTTTCTGATCAACAACGCCTTTGAATCCATCATTCCAAACTTTACCAATTTCGCAAATTCCACCCTGCACGTAAAGCCGATTTATTCCACGCTGATGATGGCGGTATTCGCCGTATCTCTGGCCGTATTCGGCATTCCCTCCGGCATCATGGGCAGAAAGCTCGGCCGGAAAAAGACCATCATGATCGGTCTGACCGGCGTGGTGATCATGTTTGCCATTTATCTTACCGTTTCGCAGATCCTGCCGAAGGCTGAAGACGGTTCCGTGAACAAGTTCACCTGGGTCTGCCTGTGGATCGCGCTGATCATCGGCGGCGCCGCCATCGGCTGCATCAATATCAATACGCTGCCTCTGGTGCTTTCCATCGGCGGCCGCGAATATGTAGGCACGTTCACCGGCTATTACTACACTGCCACAATGAGCGCCTCTGTAACCGGCCCCATCCTTTGCGGCCTTCTGATCGGTCTGTTCAACGACGATTACAACTACATGTTCCTGTTCTCCGCGCTGATGTTCCTGCTGGGTCTGATTGTGATCACGCAGGTACGGCACGGCGAGGTATACGACGTTTCGGACGAAGAGATCAAGCAGGCCAGAATGGCTGACGACTGATATCCGACGCTTACCGATATTTCACACCATTCCGGAGGACAGAGGACCATACATGGGACTCTCCTCCGGTTTTTTATAAAAATAATAAATAATCGACCGAAAACGCCTTGATTTTTCGGCATAAGTAGGCTATAATAAAATGGAATCGATATACAGGAGGTGTTTTTCGTGGGAGAGACAAAAAAATTCAGCATCGGAAACCAAAACGAGGAAGAAATCAGAAATATCATACTCATTACGTATGACGCGCTGAAGGAAAAGGGCTATAATCCCATCAGCCAGATCGTAGGCTATATCCTTACGGAAGATCCTACTTATATCACAACCTACAACAACGCGAGAAATCTGATCCGGCGGGTAGACCGATTTGAACTGCTTCAGATCCTGCTGAAGGAGTATATCCGCGCCAAAGACTGACAGGAGATTCGATTATGGCAGAGAAAACAACGTTTCTCACTTATAAAGGCTATCCTCTCGTGCGCAACGGAAAAACGATTTATTACGGCAACAGCTACGATCCCTTTATCATCATGATCCAGATCGCCACAACGAGAACCGTCGGCGGCGCCGAGATCGCGGATAAAGTTCTGGTACAGCTGATCAATACCGATCCGGACATTCGTCCGCGCGATAAGATCGTAAAAAAGAGTGAGAAAAAAGGCCTGTACGCCGCTATGGACGTGGCAGCGATCTGGCTGGAAAGAGCAAACAACCCGAAGAAACCGCAATAATGCGGTTTTTTCTTTTTTATATTTATTATTATTGACTATATTTTTTTAAAGTGTTAGAATAAAGTGATATGTTTTATACCGGAGGAGCACACATGAGAGAGATAGGCATCAACGTCAGCCGCAACGTTATTTACGGCGTAGATCCCTTTATGACCTGCTTAAAACACACAGGCTTTGACGCCGTTTTTACTTACGGAAACGACCCGGAATATATTGCGCACGTTGCCGAAAAATGCGCTGCGCTGGGCCTGAGATACGAAGCGCTTCACGCCCCGTGGGACGATATCAACGATCTTTGGAGCGCAGGCGAACCCGGCGAAAAGGTAGTTAAAATGCTCACCGAAAGCGTGGATCTGGCCGCGGCGCACGATATTCCGAAGATCATCGTGCACGTGAGCTCCAAAGAGAACTGCCCGCACGTGACCGACGCCGGTATTTTGAATTTCGATAAAATCGCAAGCTATGCCGCTTCCAGGAACATCGTGGTAACGGTGGAAAACCAGCGCAAGCTCGGCAACATCGCCACGATTCTTGAAATATACCCCAAAGACAGCAACGTGCAGTTCTGCTGGGATAACGGCCATGAGGCCTGCTTCAGCTTCGGCCGCGAATACCTGCCGCTGTTCGGCGACCGCTGCGTACTCACCCACATTCACGATAACAACTGCATGTATAACGTAGACGAGCATCTGCTGCCTTACGACGGGCAGATCGATTTCCGCCGCGTGGCGGATCTGATCCACGCATCCGGTTATACGGGCACGCTGATGCTGGAAACGGATCTCCCGCACGAAGGCAGCGAGAAATACGCGAATCTTACCATGGAGCAGTTCGTTTCCAAGGCGTATGCGGCGATCAACCGTCTGCGGATCCTTTCCGAATAAACTTATGCTGAAACTGAAAGATAAAAAAGACTGCAAATACGATATGCTTGCCCTGGGCGAAGTTATGCTGCGGCTGGATCCGGGTGATATGCGCGTGCGCAATGCCCGCAGCTTCCGCGTATGGGAAGGCGGCGGCGAGTATAACGTAGCCAGAGGACTCCGGCGCTGCTTCGGGCTCACCACGGGCGTGATCACCGCATTCGCGGATAACGACGTTGGACGTTTGCTGGAGGATCTGATCCTGCAGGGCGGCGTGGATACTTCCCTGATCCGGTGGCTCCCCTACGACGGGATCGGCAGAAGCGTGCGCAACGGTCTCAATTTTACGGAGCGCGGCTTCGGCATCCGCGGCGCCAGCGGCGTTTCGGACCGCGGCAACACGGCGATCTCTCAGCTGAAACCCGAAAACGTGGATTGGGATCATATTTTCGGCACGCTGGGCGTGCGCTGGCTGCACACCGGCGGCATTTTTGCGGCTTTAAGCGAAACCTCCGCCGAAACCGCGATCGCAGCCGTAAAAAAAGCGAAGAAATACGGCACGGTGGTTTCTTACGATCTCAATTACCGCCCCTCCCTCTGGAAGGCCGTGGGCGGGCAGGAAAAGGCGCGGCAGGTAAACAGGGCTATCGCCCCGTACGTGGACGTGATGATCGGCAACGAAGAGGACTTTACGGCCGGCCTCGGGTTTGAGATCGAAGGCAACGACGCCGGTCTGAAAAAGCTGAACGTAGACGGTTATGAAAAAATGCTGGGCGAAGTGATAAAAGCCTATCCGAATTTCAAGGTGATCGCCACCACGCTGCGCACGGTAAAAACCGCTACGGTCAACGACTGGAGCGCTCTTGTTTACGCCGACGGCAAAATCACCAAAGGCATGGAGCTGCCGGAGCTTGAGATCTATGACCGCGTAGGCGGCGGCGATTCCTTTGCCTCGGGCCTGATCTACGGCCTGATAACGTACGACGACGCAGCCGTCGCCGTAAACTACGGTATCGCGCACGGCGCGCTGGCCATGACCACCCCCGGCGATACCAGCACCGCCGTATTAAAAGAAGTGGAAAACGTCGTAAAAGGCGGTTCCGCAAGAGTAATCAGATAATTATTTACTGCAGGAGGAAATATAAATGGTACCTTTCAAAGTAGACTTGTCGGATAAAGTCGTTGTCCTTACCGGGGCCGGCGGCGTACTGATCAGCGAATTCGCAAAGGCGCTGGCGGAATGCGGCGCAAAAGTGGCGCTTCTGGATATCAACCTTCCGGCCGCGCAGAGAGTGGCTGAGGAGATCGGCGCAAACGCGATCGCCATTGAAACCAACGCGCTGAGTACCGAATCGCTGGAAAACGCAAAGCGCATCGTAAACGATACGTTCGGCAGGGTCAATTTCCTTGTCAACGGCGCCGGCGGCAACAACCCCAAGGCCACCACGGACAACGAGACCATGACGCCGGACATTGCCGACGACGTAAAAACCTTTTTCAAAATCGACGAGGCCGGTCTGCGCTTCGTATTCGACCTGAATATCACCAGCGCGTTTCTAACCACGCAGGTGTTTGCCAAGGATATGCTGGAAACCGGCGGCAACATCATCAACCTCTCTTCGATGAACGCCTTCCATCCGCTCACCAAGATCCCTGCGTATTCCGCCGCGAAAGCGGGCATTTCCAACTTTACGGAGTGGCTTGCCGTGCACTTTGCCCCCGTAGGCATCCGCTGCAACGCCATCGCGCCCGGCTTTTTCGTAGGCAACCAGAACCGCGGCTTGCTGTTCCATCCGGACGGATCCCCCACCCCCAGAACCAACAAGATCCTTGCCGGCACGCCCATGGGCCGCTTCGGCGAGGTAAAGGAACTGATCGGCACGCTGCTGTTTCTGGCGGACGACAAAGCCAGCGGCTTTATCACCGGCGTGGTGATCCCGGTGGACGGCGGCTTCAATGCGTATTCCGGCGTTTAAGGAGCAGGGATGACCGTTAAATCTTTATTGCAGCAATACCGCGTGATCCCGGTCGTTGTGTTCAACAGTGCTGACGAGGTCCGGCCGAAGCTGCGCGCCATGTGCGACGGCGGCCTCCCCGTGGCGGAGATCACCTACCGCACCGAATGCGCGGGCGAAGCCATCCGGATCGCCGTGCGCGAGTTTCCGCAGATGCTGATCGGCGCGGGCACCGTAATCACCGCCGAACAGTGTGAAGAAGCGCTCTCGCTGGGCGCGCGGTTCATCGTATCCCCCGGTTTTTCCGTGGAGATCGCCAAAATGTGCAACCTGAACGACGTGCCGTATTTCGGCGGCTGCGTTACCCCCACCGAGATCATGACGTCGCTTGCCTATCAATGCGATATCATCAAATTCTTCCCCGCGGCCCAGTTCGGCGGTCTTGCCGCGATGAAGGCGCTTGCGGCGGCTTTCCCTGCCGTTACGTTTCTTCCCACCGGCGGCGTGAACGAGCAGAATCTGGCCGAATACCTTGCATGGGATAAGATATTCGCCGTGGGCGGCAGCTGGATGATGAAGGGCACGCCCGATGAGATCGCGCTGAAATGCCGCGCCGCGGTTAAAATTGCCGCATCCGTATAAACCGAAAGGATTTTTTGCATATGCCTATTACCGAGATCTTACAAAAAAACGCTGATTTTTATCCGAACGATATCGCGCTTACCGAAATCAACCCGCAGTTTGAGGATACGCGCCGTATGACGTGGCGTGAATACGCGCTGATCGAAACCGGCAAATCGGACGTATACAAGCGCCAGATCACCTGGAGCGAGTTCAACAAGATGAGCAACCGCTTTGCGAATCTCCTGCTCACCCGCGGCATCAAAAAGGGCGATAAGGTAGCAATACTGATGATGAACTGTCTGGAATGGCTGCCCATCTATTTCGGCGTGCTGAAAACCGGCGCCGTAGCCGTACCGCTGAACTTCCGCTATACGGCGGATGAGATCAAATACTGCCTGAAGAAGGCGGACGCCAGAGTGCTCGTATTCGGCCCGGAATTTACCGGCCGTGTGGAAGAGATCTTCGACCGTACGCCAGAGGTGCAGACCTGGATGTACTGCGGCGAGGACTGCCCCACCTTTGCGGACAGCTTCGACCAGCTGATCACCTATTGCTCCACAAAATCGCCGAACATCAAGATCACGGACGACGACGACGGCGCCATCTACTATTCCTCCGGCACCACCGGCTTTCCCAAAGCGATCCTGCACGCGCACCGTTCGCTGATGCACGCCTGCCGCGTGGAACAGAACCACCATTCCCAGACAAAGGACGACGTATTTCTTTGCATCCCGCCGCTGTACCATACCGGCGCAAAAATGCACTGGTTCGGCTCTTTCCTTGTGGGCGGCAGAGGCGTACTGCTGCGCGGCGTTAAGCCCGAATGGATCATTAAGGTGGCCAGCGAAGAAAAATGCTCCATCGTATGGCTGCTTGTCCCGTGGGCGCAGGATATTCTGGACGCGATCGAAAGCGGAAAGATCGATCTGAAGGATTACGATCTCAGCGCATGGCGGCTCATGCACATCGGCGCGCAGCCCGTGCCCCCGGCGCTCATCAAGCGTTGGAAGGAAGTTTTTCCGAACCATCAGTACGATACCAACTACGGCCTTTCGGAGAGCATCGGCCCCGGGTGCGTGCATCTGGGCGTGGAAAACATCCATAAGGTGGGCGCGATCGGTGTTCCCGGCTTCGGCTGGCAGGTAAAGATCGTTGATCCCGACAAAAAGGAAGTCAGACAGGGTGAGGTCGGTGAGCTGGCCGTGAAAGGCCCCGGCGTGATGAACTGCTATTATAAAGACGAAGAGGCCACAAACGAGGTGCTGGCGGACGGCTGGCTCTATACCGGCGATATGGCCATGCAGGATCCGGACGGCTTTATCTTCCTTGTGGACCGCAAGAAGGACGTGATCATTTCCGGCGGCGAAAATATTTACCCCGTACAGATCGAAGATTTCCTGCGCGCGCATCCCAAAATCAAGGACGTTGCCGTGATCGGCCTTCCGGATAAGCGTTTGGGTGAGATCACCGCCGCCATCATCGAGGTAAAGGAAGGCATGACGCTTTCGGAAGAGGAAGCCGCAGAGTTCTGCCTGGATCTGCCGCGGTATAAGCGCCCGCGCAAATTCATATTTGCCGAAGTGCCGCGCAACCCCACCGGCAAGATCGAAAAGCCTCTGCTGCGCAAACGGTACTCCACCGAACATCTCGTAGCCATGCAGAACGGACTGGAAGAATAAGGAGAACGGACCATGAAAGAACTGAACAGAAAAACCGCAATGCTGACCGATTCCGTGATCCGCAGGATGACGAGAATGGCCATGGAATACGGCGCGATCAACCTCTCACAGGGGTTCCCGGATTTCAATCCGCCGGAGTGCATCATGAACCGCCTTGCCGAAGTTGCAACCCGGGGCCCGCACCAGTATACGCCCACCTGGGGCGCGTATAATTACCGCGCGGCGCTGGCGAAAAAGGTTTCGCGCTGCATGGGCATCCCGCTGGATCCGGATAAGAATATCCTTGCCACCGTGGGCAGCACCGAGGCCATGATGGCCACGTTAATGGCCATATGCAACGCCGGAGATAAGATCGTGATTTTTTCCCCTTATTTCGAAAACTACGCGGCACAGAGCGTTTTTAACTCCATAGAGCCCGTTTTCGTTCCGCTGATCCCGCCGGCCTTTACCTTTGACGGCGCCGTGCTGGAAAAAGCCATGAGCGATCCGAAAACGAAGTGCCTGCTGCTGTGCAACCCCTCCAATCCCTCCGGCCGCGTCTTTACGAAGGACGAGCTGCAGTACATTGCGGATCTCGCCATCAAATACGACGTGATCGTGATCACGGACGAGGTTTACGAGCATATCATTTTCGAGCCGCATAAGCATATCTATATCGCCGCGCTGCCCGGCATGTGGGAGCGCACGATCTGCTGCTCTTCCCTTTCCAAAACCTATTCCATCACAGGCTGGCGCCTCGGTTACATCGCGTGCAATGAAACGCTGATGAACGAGTGCAAAAAAGTGCACGACTTTTTAACGGTATGCGCGCCTTCTCCGCTGCAGGAAGCCGTGATCCCGGCGCTGGAGCTGCCGCAGAGCTACTACGACGCGTTCGCCGCGGAATACACGGAAAAGAAGGATATCCTTGTAAACGGCCTGAACGACATCGGCATCCGCTTCAGCGAACCGCAGGGCTCCTACTTTATGATGATCGATATCTCCGATTTCGCGCACGGCAGAAACGACGTGGAATTCTGCGAGGATCTTGTAAAAAAAGTGGGCGTGGCCGCCGTGCCCGGCTCCTCCTTCTTCAAAGAACCCGTAGACCACCTTGCGCGCGTGCACTTCTCCAAAAAGAACGAAACGCTGTACGACGCCATTGAACGCCTGCGCGGCATCAAAAACATGTATTGACCTCTTAAAAATGCAAAAAAACCACACCGGAAATTCCGATGTGGTTTTCGTTTTTCATGAGGCGTTTACGCGGCCGAGAAATCGGGATCCTCTTTCGCGCTACGATCCACAACCAGGCGCAGATGCTTTGCACGGCCGGAGCGCCTTGCCTTTCTGCTTCTGTATGCTTCGGAGATCCTGTTTTCGAAACGGATAAAACGGTCCTCATGCATAAAACCCCAAATGATAAACAACGCAAAAAGGGCTTCGGCAAGAATGATCAATCCGACTGCAGTATTCATATCCATATCCTCCTAAACTGGAACATTTGTTTTCATTTACGGGTATATTTTACAATCTTTTGCGGTGTTTGTCAATACATTTGTTCCACTTTTTTCATTTTTGAGTCCCGTCTATTGGACATTGAAGCGATATTTTGTTTTTTGCCGCAAAAAAAAGCCTCTTCACGGAAAGTTGGGGGATTTTGTGCTTCGCACTTAGGGAAACCCCCGGCGAGGGTTTCCCTAAAACCTTTCCTGCGCTTGTATAAGCGCAAAGATTTCGCCCGCTGCGGCGGGCGACCGTGGGCGC
>JAEEGL012738713.1_pt1 | contig 71814 bp, 68 predicted proteins | sample 9134231 | NCBI WGS metagenome assembly JAEEGL01 (sample SAMN16246548, study PRJNA631951) | gut metagenome | biome: gut microbiome; feature: rumen; material: fiber-attached | host: Bos | place: Iran: Karaj | collected 2018-10
CTGAGCTATTGAGGCACATATATGGTGGGCCTGGATGGACTTGAACCAACGACCTCTGACTTATCAGATCAGCGCTCTAACCACCTGAGCTACAAGCCCAAAACCAAATACTTAATTAATATACTATAAAATAGTTATTATAGCAAGTATTTTTTCTTTATTTTTTTAATAAAAAAATGGTGGGGTGTAAGGGATTCGAACCCATGACCCACTGATTAAGAGTCAGTTGCTCTACCAACTGAGCTAACACCCCTCAAAAACACTTGCTATTAAATTGTATCACATTTTCCCAAAAATACAACTATTTTCGTGTAAAATTAAAAAAATATGCAAAATGCATATTTTTTATCTTATTGAAGTAATTTCTACTTGATATACTCCATTAGGGCTTTCAACATCAACAATTTCACCTTTTTTATGATTCATTAATGCTTTTGCAATTGGACTTTCATTAGAAATTTTGAAAGCAAATGGATCAGCTTCTTGACTACCAACGATTTGATATTCTTCAACATCATCTTCATCATCTACATATTTAATTTCTACTGTACTTCCAATATTAACTACTCCAGTTTGTTTAGAGTTATCTATAATTTCAACATTTTCTAATAATTTTTCTAATTGTTGGATACGTCCTTCAAGTTCTGCTTGTTCATTACGAGCAGCATCATAATCAGCATTTTCAGATAAGTCTCCTAGAGCTCTTGCATCCTTAATAGCTTTTATATTTTCTGGGCGTTTTACATTAATTAATTCATCTAATTCATTCTTTAAGTCTTCATAACCTTGTTGAGTTAAAAGTGTTTTTGTTTTTTCTTTTTCCATATCACACCTCATAAATATAAACATAATTATAGACTATGTGAGGTTAATTGTCAATCATTTTTTGTTTACAAGTGATAGGCAATTAGATTCATATTCTCTTATTAAAAATTCATCTGTCATTAATGATATATAATCAATGATTTTTCTTGGATTAGAAGTCGTTTCTAAATACTCAGGATTCATCATATTTAAATAGTATGTATAAATAGAACTATCTTGATTATTCTTAGTTAAATCTTCTAAATATTTATCATATAAACTATTGAAAACAGTTTCATAATACTCTATCTTTTCCTTAGAATTGGCTTTGTTATATATATGACGATAATTGAATACAAATAAGTCATTTAAAGCATTATATACTTTCTCACTAAATTCTAGATATGCTTTACCATAACTATTTTCTATTAAGTCTGTTACAAGAGTATTAACAATATCTCGATTATTATTACCTAAGGTATTAGTGATATTATCTGGGATTTCATCACGATTAACAAAACCTAAACGGATTGCATCTTCTAAGTCACGACCTACATAACTGATAATATCGCATATCTTAACAACACATCCTTCAAGAGTCATTGGTGTTAAATCAACTTTTTGCTTATGCATTTTATAGGCATTATGATAATCATTTAAAAATTCTTCTTTGGTTTTCTTGCGTGGCATATATTTTTTTAATAGTTTTTCACCGTTATGGCACATAATACCATCTAATACTTGAATCGTTAGATTACTTCCTTTTCCATCATTTTCAAGAATCATATAGTTTCTTACACTTTCAATATTATGCATAAAGACTTCATCTAATTCACGAAGACTTATTTTATTTAGAATCTTCTCACCTACATGCCCTATTGGACAGTGTCCTATATCATGACCTAACGCAATAGCTTCTATTAAGTCTTCATTTAGAAGTAAGGCTCTTCCGATTGTTCTTGAGATTTTACTTACTAAATTAACATGAATAATACGTGTTTGAATATTATCATTACCTAAGAAAGAAAACACTTGTGTTTTATTACTATATCTTGTGAATGATGAATAGTTAATAATTCTATCAACATCACGAAAGAATGGTGTACGAAAATCACTTTCTTCTGGATATAATCTTATTGCTTCAGTACTTTTAGTAGCATTTTCTGAAAGAACAGTTTCTTTCTTATAAAAGTTTTCTTTAATACTATTATTCATTATTATCACCTAAGTATGCCTTTCTAATCATAGAATATAATGGAATTTCTCTATCTAATTTAATAATGATCGTCTCTTCAGCATGATTTGCTTTATCTACTTTGTTCATATCTTCATCAAAGATTTCTTCTACATGATATGGGATTATTTCCATATCAGGGGTTATTATTTCTAAATCATCCCCTATTTCAAAATAATTTCTTTGACTTAGAGTACATAATTTAGTTTCTTTATCATAATTAGTTACAAAAGCGACATAGTCTTGATTAGATAGTTCTTGACGACCATTATAGTATTGATCAGTAACATCAGCTTCATGATCATAAAAATGGGTACTATTCTCTCGATTAGATACTCTTGATAATATAATATTTTCTCTTTTTATTATGTCATCATCAAGAGTTCCATTATAATAACCATCAATTATTCTTCTGTAACTAGATAAAACAGTTGCTAAATAGTATGGTGAACGCATACGTCCTTCTATTTTAAGACTTGCGACACCAATTTCAATCATCTCTTTAATTAAGTATGACATATTTAGGTCTTTTACCGCCATAGAAAAGTGTTCATTATTGTCAATATCAAAATCAAAACGACATACTTGAGCACAACCACCACGGTTAGAATCACGATTAGTGAAATAATTTGATAGAACACATCTACCGCTATAGAAAGTACACATTGCTCCATGAATGAAACATTCAATATCAATGCCTGTTTCATCAATTATCTTTTTAATATCTTCTAAATTGACTTCACGAGCTAGTACTACTCTATCAATACCTTCATTCTTTAAGTATTTAACACTATAAAGGTTTGTTGTTGATGCTTGTGTACTTAAATGTACTTCAACATTAAAGTTTTTCTTAATATAATTAACAATAAACAAGTCACTTACAATAAAGGCGTCGATTCCTGCTTCTACTACTTCTTTAATATAGTCATAAACACCATCAATATCTTCATTATGAAAGACAATATTTAGGGTTAAATATACTTTTTTATTTAGTTTATGAGCAAAATCACAAGCTTCTTTTATTTCTTCAATTGAGAAGTTCGTTGCATTAGCACGTAAACTATATTCTCTTCCACCAATATATATGGCATCAGCACCATATAAACAGGCTATTTTTAATCTTTCTAAGTCACCAGCAGGACTTAATAATTCAATTCTTTTTTTCATTATTCTTCACCTTATATATGGTTCTTATATCAAAGAACATCGTATCGTCACTACCAGTTAGTTTAATTACTTCATTATTAGCTTCATTAGTATCGATTTCATTATTACTTAATTTATTAAATACTTCTAAGACTTTTATAAATAAATCATGGTCTACTAATTGTTCATCAAGAACAGCATATTCAATATGATCTTTTAAGTAACTAAATGGTTTAACACCATTTAAATATTTTGATGTTAAGATTTTAGTACCATGATCATTTTCCTCTATATAGTAACCATCACTATCTTTATTAGTGATTGTATATACTTCTTTTTCTTTCTTCTTATGATTAAATAAGAAATAATTCGTTATTAATTCTCTTTTTGAGAATGACACCATTGGATGACCAAAGAACATTGTGATTAACTTAATCTTTGATTTATTACTTATTTCCATCATTTCTTCTTTCGTAATATCACTTGATAGATAAGCATATTCACAACCTTTATCATAGTAATAATTACATGTATTATAATTATTTACCATGTGTTCTTGATTCCAACATAATGGAATATTAAGATTATTTCTTTTAACGATTTCAAGTACTGCTAAATCATAGAACATAATACCTTTAATAGGTAGTTTAGATAAACTAATAATTAATTCTTCTAGTGGTTTTAAATCACGATTAAAAAAGTTAGCGTTTAAACTAATAAATATCTCTAAATTAGGATATTTATCTAAGTAATTAGTTACTTCTTCTAACGTAAATAATTGATTATTTATACTAAAATCTTTTATCCCTAAAATAAAAGAATTAGTATAATTTAAATAATCTTCGATATTTTTATTATTTAAACCTACTAATAATTTCATTTTATCCTCTTCTTTCAGTTACAGCTACGCCATCGCCTACTTGATAGATAGTTGTTTTAAATTCCATATTATTTTCAAGAAAATACATATAATCTTTGATCTTTTCTGCTATTTCACGAAGATTTTTACTTTCAATTTCTTCAGGGTCCATTGCTACATAACCATGGAAATTCATATTATCTGTAACAACATAACCATCTTCATCTAAATATTTAACAAAGTGTTCAAAGAATTCTTTGTTTTTTCTTTTTGATGCATCAATAAAAATAAGGTCAAATTTCTCATCAAATTCAACTGCTAATGCATCATTAAATATTAATGTAATACGGTTTTCTAAATTAAATTTTTTAATATTTTTTAAAGCTTCCATATATCTTGTTTCATCTCGTTCAATAGTTGTTACCATAACGTCTTTATCAACAAGACACATCATAATAGCAGAATAACCAATAGCAGTTCCTACTTCAAGGATATTCTTAATACCTTTTTTCTCTATGAAATTCTTTAAAAAATCCATTCCTTCATCTTGCATGATAGGGATATTATTATCAATGGCATATTTCTTTATTATTTGTAATTCCCTACCTGTTTCATCTTGACTCATTTTAATAGCCTCCGTTGACGCTTCTTAATTCATTTACCTTTTTATTAAAATCTGATTGATTATCGAAGAAAAAAGTTTCTCCAGTTTTAATATTAGATACAAAATATAAATATTTACCTTCTGCTGGTTCAAATGCTGCCTTAATACTTGTTGCTGATATTGTACTAATTGGTCCTGCTGGAAGTCCTGTAAATGTTGAACATCTAGTATTATAAGCATTACATGTTTGATATTCTTTAGCCGTTAATGGTCTAGTATCATCTAGCTTAATAGCATATCTTGTTGTAACATCACTACCTAGTGTCATTCCTTTATCTAATCTATTTAGGAAGACTCTAGCTGCTTTATGACGATCTTCTACAAAATTATGACTAATTTCTTTTTCAACCATTGAAGCTAAAGTTAGCATTTGATGGATATTATATTTATTACCTTCTAATTTATCTTTATATGGTTCTAATTTCTTACCCATTTCATCTAACATTTTTGTAAAGATATCTTTAATTGTTGCATCTTTCTTAAAACGATATGTTTCTGGGAATAAATATCCTTCTAATGGATAATATATTCTACTATCTAAAATACTATCCGTAATAAACCAATACTTATTAATTAACTCATTTAAGTATTCTTTATCACTAACAAGTTTCATAACATCATCATAACTATAATCTGTTTTGCTTTCGATAATCTTTGCGATACGTCGCATGTTAATGCCTTCTTGAAAAGTAATAGTTATCTCATCATCATTAACAATATAGTCTTTAACATCTGGATCTTTATCTTCATCTTGACTTAAAATAACAATTATTTTATCTAAATCCATATTTTGATTTAAACGATATTTATCATGCTTTAAAGTCTTTGGTTTCATTAATTTAACATATACTTTAAAGAATGTTTCATTCTTAATCAATTTAGATGATTTTAAGGAACTTGCGATAGTATTCCAATATGCGTTTTCAGGAACTGTAAAGATAACTTCTTTACTTTCTTTACTAACAGCACTAGAGTAATATCTAACAGATACACCAATTAAAACAAAAACTACGCCTATGAGAACAAGAATTATTAGCATAAAATTACGTAATTTTTTCATATATATTATTCCTCGTTATTGTTATTGTTTTTCTTATCTAAATGTTTTTTAACACTTTCCATAGTTGATCTTAAAACAGTATCAATAACTTTCCATTCACGTTCTGTCTTAATTTCTTCTAATTCTGAGTTAGGATCTTTTGGATCTTTAACGATTGATGCAGAAATACGAACATTTCCTTTATCATCTTTTGAATTATCCGTATAGATTATATAACTCTTATTATTTCCTTCATCATCAAAAGTAATAAGTTTATCTAATTGAACCTTACTACCATCTCTTCTTACTATTACTACTTCATCATTTTCCATTTTAATTCTTTCTTCCATATTATTTTACCTTCCGATCTAAGTATGACTGTAATATTATTACACTTGCCATACCATCTACCCTTTCTTTTCTTTTTTTACGGCTAGTATCCGCTTTTATTAGGACATCATTAGCAACTTTACTGGTTAATCTTTCATCTTCCATTTCAACAGGTAAATTAGTGAGTTCCTCTAATTTTTCTTTGAATTTTAATGTGATTTCAGCTCTTTCTCCAATAGTATTATTCATGTTTTTAGGGAATCCTAGGACAATGACATCAACTTTCTTTTCAATTGCTAAATCACGTACTTCATTAGCGATACGATCATATTCTTCATCGTGTCTTAGTGTTCCATAAACAGATGCAATTATACCATTTGATAAGCTGATACCCAATGTTTTGGTTCCTAAATCTAGGCCCATATAACGCATACCAACACCTCGAAATAATTTTAACATTAATTAGTATCTTTGTAAATATAATAGTCCTATATCTTTTTGTTATAAAAGGCTTGTTTTGATGTATAATTAATTGTAGGAGAATAAAATGATTATAGATATATTACTATTAATAATAGGGTTTATTTTATTAATTAAGTGTGCTGATTTATTCGTTGATGGAGCATCATCTACAGCACAAAACTTTAAAGTATCAAAAATGCTTATTGGCTTAACAATTGTAGCTTTTGGAACATCTGCTCCTGAGTTTGCTGTATCAATGAGTGCACTCGCTAATAAGAGTTCTGATATGGTGTTGGGTAATGTTATAGGTAGTTGTATTTTAAATACCATGTTAATAATTGGTATAGCAGCAATTATTCATCCTATTAAGATTCATGATAATACTGTTAAAAAAGAATTACCACTTACTTTATTAATATCAACTTTATTAGCAATATTAATGTTAGATGTTAAATTAGGTAATGGCCTCTTAAATCAATTAACAAGATCTGATGCTTTTGTAATATTATTATTCTTTACGGTTTTCTTATATTACCTATTTACTTTATTAAAACAAAAAAGAGATGATGAAAAAGAAAAACCAAAATATAAATTATGGTTATCTCTAGTTCTTATCGCCATTGGTCTTGCTGGTATTATCTTTGGTAGTGATTTAGTTGTTGATAGTGCATCTAGTATTGCTAAATCTATTGGCGTAACAGAACGTGTTATTGCTCTTACAATTATTGCCTTTGGTACATCACTTCCTGAACTTGTAACAACAATTGTATCCTCTAAAAAAGGTGAACAAGATTTGTTAATGGGAAATATCATTGGTAGTAACATCTTTAATATATGTGTTGTATTAGGAATCCCTATTGCTATTTATGGAACTGTAACTCCTGCAAGTTTCAGCGTAATTGACTTAATTGTGTTAGTTACTTCTGCTCTATTAATGTTCTTATTTGCAAGATCAGGCAGAACCGTAAATCGCTTTGAAGGTATTCTTATGATTACGGTCTTTGCCCTATACTACATATTAGTGTTTATACTATAAAAAAACAGTTACATTTGTAACTGTTATTTTCTTCTAAGCAAGAACATAAAGATGTCTTGAATATTAACTTTTGTAAAATATACAATCAATAGTCCTAAGAGAATAAATGGTCCAAAAGGAACAACATTCTCTTTTTGTTTGGTATAAAGAACTAATGAACTTGGTAAGGCTAATACACTAGCAACAACAATAACTAATAATGGCATTAGAATGTTTAAGAATACTTGCCCTGTCGTAACTTTAGATAGTATTGGTGCAGTTACCATACCAATGATAAACATTAGTTTAACATCGGCGCCACCCATTGCTTCTTTATGAAACATTTTACTTCCCAAAAACATTATTAAATACATAATAGCGAAACTTATAATACCATACCCTAATACACATAAAGCATTTAAGTAACCATATTGTATAAATCTAACAACGAAGATTATTATGCCTGGGATTATTATAAAACTATCTGGGATTATCAAATATGTTAAATCACTAGCTACTACCATACATAATAAACTAGAAATAGATAGTGCTACAATTAGTTCTAATGAGAAATGCCATGAGTAAAATGATACGGCAAATAAAATCCCGCAAAAGAGTTCATTTAATGGATACAAAAGTGATACCTTTGAACCACAATAACGACATTTACCTCTTAAAAACACATATGATAAGATCGGTATTAAATCTAGAAATGATAATGGATGATGGCAAGTCATACAATGACTACCTGGTTTAACAATTGATTCCTTTTCAGGAACTCTTAAACCAACAACATTATAAAATGATCCTAGACATACGCCTATGATAAAAAACATTATTGTATAAAAGATATTGATAAAAACCACCCCTAGCTTGATAAACCATTATACATACTAAACATTGGTAGAATAACTGATAGAATAATTACACCAACGATACCTGCTAAGAAAATAATTAATGCTGGTTCAATTAAACTCTTCAAAGCATTAGCTGAGTTTCTATTTAAGTTATCATAATAATCACTAACTTTTTCTAGCATTTCACCTAAGTTACCAGTACTTTCACCAGTAACGATCATTTCATAGGCAACAACTGGTATTGCCGGATTATCTTTAAATGATTCAGATATTTTTCCACCACCATTTAAGTTATCAACTGTTTTTTTAATAATACGACGATATACTTCGTTTTCAGATACTTTTAATAATACATCCATACTTTCATTGATGTAAACACCATGGTTAATAAGTGATGCAAATGTACGTGAAAACATTGATATTTCTTTATATGTAATTAAATTCTTAATTACTGGTAATTTCAAATAGAATGATTGCATTAACAATCTAAATGAACGAACATTCTTGAATAGATATACATGCAAGAATAAAATGAAAACAACGACTAATAGGATACTTAATAAGTTTCCATTAATAAAGTCACTGACCATAATTGTTAATTTAGTAATTCCTGGTAATTCTTGATGGAATCCTTCGAACATTGCTTGGTATTGAGGAACAACCCATACAAATACGAAGGTAACAACGATAATAGCAAGTATTGATACAATAACGGGATATGTCATTGCACTTTTTACTTCTTTTCTACTCTTATCAGTTGTTTCATAATAATTAGCCATATCATCTAGAATAGCAGGTAAGTCACCAGTAAGTTCGGCTGAACGTACCATGTTAACTAATAGTTTAGGGAATACTTTGGGCTGTTTAGTCAAAGCATCAGAGAAACTATCTCCAGATAATAAATCATAAATAATTAATTGATATATTTTCTTTTTATCAGGTTTATCTGCTTGTTTTGCAAGAATTCTTACAGAATCTATTAAGGTAATACCTGCTTTAATATAAGTTGATAATTGTGTTAATGCAAATGCTAAATCGGCAACCGATAACGGATTACCAAGTGTTAAATCTACATCGTACTTAGTACGTAAATTTATAGTTACAATATTTAATCCTTCATCAGTTAAGAATTTCTTTGCTTGATCAATGTTGTATGCATCAAATGTTCCTTTTATCTTTTTTCCTTTTGAATCGGTAGCAACATAACGATATCTTTGTTTTTCAATTGTTAGTTGTGCTTCTTTTCGAGCTTTGTAATCAGCAGCGGCATCATAAAATCCTTCACCATCACCTTTTTTATAACTTGCCAATATATCTGACTCTTCATCTAACTCGATTATATCTCTAATTTTATCTTTCCTACCGGTTATAAAATATATTATTGATACTAGACCCCTATATGCATACGTAATTATATTTTTCTTCACTTATATGCACCTCTCTATTCTAAATAAATTTTATCACACATAATTTTTATTTTCAATTTTATTTCTATTAATAATTTGTTAATAGACAACAAAATAAAAAGTATCAAAGATACTTTCTATTCTACAAAATATACCATATCAGCATCGGCTCTTGAACTAGCTCTTACAGCTGTAGCTTTATCGGTTCCTCTATTCTTATAATATAGGCTTGTACTACCTCCACCATCAAGGTTAACGCCATAAATACAACCCATTGAATTAAAGATATCTGCCATCTTTGAGAAACTTAGCCCAATGGCACGATTACTACTAATATTTGTTAAGAAAACAAAGTTGTTTTTATCAATCTGGCATAATCCTTGCCTAATATTTGGTGCATTATCATTTGTTTTCTTTACCCCATTAATTGTTAGTATTGGATGGAATCCATATGTATATTTAACACCATCATTAATTAATTGTTGAGCAAGTTTTTGGTTATTAGACATATTAGCTTTAGTACCTGGACTAATCTTGTAATATGCCATATATCCATCTTTCTTAAGGCCATATGTATATACTTCTTTATCCGGATATACTTGATTAGTAAAGTTACGAAGAACTTTTCCTTCATGAACAACAATAGCTGTTTCTGATGAATTACGCCATCCTCTATTGGCAGAAATGAATTGGGTACTAAATTGATCACTTACAAAGCCGCTAGCATTAAAGGCAATCATTTGTTTGCCAGTAAAATTAAGTCTTTTTGAAACATATGGAACAAGTGATTCTACTGTTGATAATTGTGGAAATGGGAATTTTAATCCTGTACGCATTTGATTATAAGGATCTTTAGCCCATATATGTGTTTCATAATAATTATCTTTCTTTAAAATCTTATATTTTAAAGTATTACTACTAAATTGGTTAACTACTGTTCCACCAGTTGGTTCAATATATGAATATGTAATATTACATGTTATTGTAGTACTATTAGATACACTATCATAAACAGTAATTGTTGCTTTAGATAGTTTACCATCAACAACAAATTTATTATCTGAATACTCTTTATTGTTATAGATAACTTTACTTACTTTATTATCATCTTTAACAGAGATTTCAAAAGTAGATTTCTTTGTACCACTATTAACACTTACAGAACATGTTCCAGTTGGTGGTGTTTTATCAATATTACTAATATTTACTTTAATATCTTCTTTAGAACCATCTTTCTTAAACATTTCAAAGACGTATTCACCATTTTTAGTTGCGGTATAAGTGAAACTTGGTTGCGATACTTGTTCACCTGATACTAAGTAATAAGCAAAGTCGGCTAAATTAGATGTTACAGTTACAGTAACACTTTGATTAGTAGGACTTTCATTATCAAGTTTAACTGAATAATGTTCACCGATTACTTCAACATTTCTTTTAATGGTCTTACTCTTACTACCTATTGTTAAGGTATAACTTATTTCGTAATGACCTATTTTAGAAGTATCAACTACCCCTTCCATACGTACATTATTTCTAAAGTCGCCACCTTTACTACTTACTAAGTTGTATCCTAAATCTTCATATGTACTACCTAAATCTACTTGAACATTAGTATCACCTTTTAATTCAAACGTTATATAATTAAATGGATTTTCTAAAACGGTTACTGTTCTTGAAGTTTTATTATTAACATAGCTAGTATTTATTACATAATCTAATGTATATGTACCTGGAGTATTACTATTTATTGATCCTTCTACTTTAACAAGATTTGCACAATCAATATTTTCATAATTATAAGCATAATAACCAGGTTCTTGATATGGCATACCTTCATATATTTCCATGTTACTATCGCCTTTTAGAACAATGTTATAGGTATTAATCATTATTTGTTCATTACGATATGAAATATACATATATATACCCACTAATACAATTAGCGCTATTAATACATAAATAAGATAATCTACACTACTCTTTTTCTTCTTCTTTTTCATATCTCACCTATCATATAAATTTTAACATATAAACAAAAAAAAAGATATTTCTTAATATCTTTTTTTATTCTTCTCTTAGTTTAGCTCCACATCTCTTATCAAGAGTCTTTAAGATGCTTGCCATCTTTTCATTGATTTCATCAGATGTCATTGTAGTTCCTTCATTAACCATTCTTACTTTTAAAGTAATTGATTTCTTATCAAGAGGAATCTTTTCACCTTTATACTCGTCAACGAATTCTACTTCTTTAACTTTAGATTTAATTGTATCTAAAATATCTGCCCATTTAACTTCTTTATCGACAATAATTGATAAATCTTTTTCAACAAGAGGTAATTCTGGTAATTTTTCATATTTATTTGTTCTTGATGTATATGGAACTAATTTTTCCATATTAATTTCAAATAATGCTACATTAGTTCTCTTAATCTTAGATTCATTCATTACTTGCATAGATAGTAATCCTAAAGAACCAATGATTTCATTATTATAAGTAATATTTAAATATGCATTAATATCAGCCCAACTTGGTTTTTCTATTGGCTCAAATTTTAACTCTTCCATATGACAATATTTAAACATATTTTCAAGAACGCCTTTAGCTTCATAGAAAATATCTCTTGCATTCTTACCTACTATACTGCCAGTTAAATAATTTTCTTGAATTGGTAATACTTCATCATCTGATGATGGACGATAATCACCTTTACGATATATTTGTTCAATACCATAAATTTTAAATTCATCGTAATATCTTAAATTCTTAAAAACTGCTTCTAACATTCCTGGAATTAATGAACCACGGATATATGCTAGTTCAGGAGATGGTGGTGTTGCAAGTCTTACAAAGTTACTTGTATCAAGTTTTGCAGCATAAATATACTTCTCATCAATCCATGGATAAGTATATATTTCATAGAAACCACATCTATTTGATAAGTATTCTCTAACTCTTCTATCAAGTAAATCTTTATTTTGAATAATTGCTTGATTAATAGAGATAGTAATTGGTTTAGCTTCAAAACTATTGAATGAAAGAATTCTTGCGATATCACCCATGACATCATCTTTCATTGTTACATCACCAGTAGATCTCCATGTTGGAACTAAGATATTATATGCACCATCTTTATATGTAACTTCATATCCAAGTGATGTTAAAATTTGTTCAATAACTTTTCTATCAATCTTTTTACCTAAACGTGTATCTAAGAATTTTTCAGTTACGGTAATTTCATTTTTCTTAGTTTCATTTACATAAACATCATTGTATTTAATAATCTTACTATCTGGAAATATTTCTTTAATTAGGTTAAGTGCAAGATTAACACCTTGTCCTACTCTTTGTGTATCAATTCCTTTTTCATATCTAATTGATGAATCAGTCTTTTCACCAAATCTTCTTTCTGTTTTACGAATAGTTCCTGGTGTGAAGTTAGCTACTTCAAGAACAATACCTTTAGTATCAGGTAAAATAGAGTCTTTTTTACCACCTCTAATACCTGCTAAACACATAGGATCGCTTTCATCACAAATTACTAAATCATCTTTTGTAAGTTTAATAGAATTATTATCAAGAAGTAATAATTCTTCATTTTCTTTAGCGTTTCTTACAATAATTTTTTCGCCACTTACATGCGTTTTATCAAAAGCATGAAGTGGTTGACCAACTACTAACATTACATAGTTTGTAATATCAACAATCGCATTAATTGGCCTTTGACCTGCTTTAGATAATAATGATTTCATCCACATTGGAGCATCTTTTTCATAGATACCATCTATTTCTACACCAATATAACGATTACATTTATCTGGTTCTTTAATTTCCACATTATACTTTGGTAAATTCTTATCTAAATCATAAACATCTAATTCTTTAAGTGGAACATTATAAATTGTTGCAAGTTCACGAGCAATACCATAATGACCCCATAAGTCTGGTCTATTAGATAATGATTTATTATCAATTTCAAGAACGGTATCGTTCATATCGATAATATCAGCAATCTTATCACCAGGCTTACACTCAACACCAGCTAAGTCAACAATCTCTGTTTCGCTTTCTGATGGGAAGAAATCTTCCAAGTATGCTTCTGATGCTGCACAAATCATACCAAATGATGGTTCACCTCTTAATTTTGTTGCTTCAACTTTAACAGGTTCTCCTTCACCATGCCATACTACTTCTGCACCTGGTTTAGATACAACAACTAATTCACCTTCATAAAGGTTTGAACCTCCACAAACAATTTGTACTGGTTCGGCTTCACCAATATCAGTAATACATATTTTTAATTTATCAGCGTTTGGATGTTGTTTTAATTCGACAATTTTACCAACAACAATGTCATGATAACGATGTGACATATCTTCTACTTGTTCTACTTCAACGGTACGAAGAGTCATATCATGAGCCATTTGTTCATATGTTATTTCTTTTGGTAAATCAATATATTTCTTAATTAAATTTAATGAAACTCTCATAATCCATCCTCCTATTTAAATTGTTTTAAAAATCTTAAATCTGCACTATGGAATAATCTAACATCATCAACACCATAACGCATCATTACTAATCTATCTAATCCAATATTTATGTAGAATCCTGTCCATTCTTCTGGATCAAGTCCTGCTGATCTTAATACATTAGGGTGAATTACGCCACCTGGCATTACTTCAATCCATCCATTATGATTACATACTTTGCAGCCTTTACCACCACAAACCAAACATTCCATATCAATTTCATAACCTGGTTCTGTGAATGGGAAGAATCCTTCACGCATTCTTGTATTAACTTTTCTTCCAAATACTTTTTCAAGAATAGTTTGAATCATAACCATACCTGATGAGAAGGAAATATCTTTATCAACAATTAAAGCTTCGTATTGGAAGAATGCTCTCTCATGTCTTGCATCAGTTGTTTCATTACGGTAAACAGCCCCTGGATATACAAATCTTGCTGGTGCTCCATGTTTCTTTAAGTATCTTACTGATCCACCTGTTAAGTGTGGTCTTAAACATAATCTTTCAGAGCCAGCTTTATCTTCAGTACCTTCTAACCAATATGTATCCATTGATTCTCTAGCAGGATGATCTTTAGCGAAATTTAAATTGTCAAATGCATATTGTTCACTACTAATTTCATCTTCTGAATATATTTCAAAGCCTAATGATAAGAAAGCATCATTTAAATCATATTTCATTTGCGTAATAGGATGAAGGGCTCCTTCATTAACTTTTTTACCTGGTAGTGTTAAATCTATTGGTTCATCTAAAACACTCATTGATGAAATTAAATCTTCTTGTTTTTGATCCAATTTCTCGGTAAAGGTATTCTTAATCTCAGTTGCCATCATACCTACAGTTCTTTTATCTTCATTACTTAATGAACCCATAGATTTTAATACTTCAGATAGGTCACTCTTTTTACCCATTAATTCTTTTCTAACTTCTTCTAATTCTGAAATATTCTTAGCATTTTCAATCTTATCAAGACCACTTTCCTTAATATTTTCTAATTTCTCTTTCATAATATTTCCTCCTAATAAACAAAAAAATCTATCATGTAGGAGTGATTTAACACGGTACCATCCTACTTTGATAGATTAATATCCTTAATTATTGTAACGCTATATAGCGATTTATCTATAAGCTGAATTCATATAATTATTCCATAGGAGTCTCTCACCTAACTACTCCCTCTCTTTAAGTCTTCGTTATACTACTACTTCTTAATCACTGATAAATATGAAATTGTTATAACATAAAGTTATCTTTTTGTAAATAGTTTATTTCTTTAATACAAAAGCCAAAACTATTAAAAAGGCAAAAAACATAATTGATAAGATAATACCATTTGTATGTTCTCTTTTAGAATCTTTACTATTAACACCTAATGCCATACTCATTAAGAAACCACCAATAAGACCACCAATATGCGCAAAGTTATCAATACCTGTAACCATAAATCCTATTAATAAGTTAAAGATAATAACTGGTACTATTTGTTTTAATAAGACTGTTCCAAAATATACACGATAATGATATCCAAAATATGCATATGCACCCAATAGTCCAAAGATAGCACCACTTGCTCCTATTGAATAATTATCACCCATTGAAATTGATAGTAGTGAACCACATAATGCACTAAATAAATAAATTATTAAGAAATTCTTTTTACCATAGAAGTTCTCTATTTGGGTACCTATTACATATAATGAATAACAGTTACAGAACAAGTGCATCATATCAACATGAATTAATGTACCTGTTAGTAATCGATAGAACTCTCCTCCTTTAATTAAGGAACTACGAGTTGCAAAATTAACTATTAACCATTCATCAAAACCAAATAAACTAAATAAGAAGATTAATACTAAAACACCAATGATAATGTATGTTTCAATAATTGTTTTCTTTTTGAAAATATCTTCATTTTCCATAGCTTCATTCCTATTCTTTTTATTGATCTCGGTTGTAATTTTAAGAAATAATTGAAATCCTTCTTCAGTATATTCTAAATTTTTAGATAAATCAGGGAATTTCTCTGTTAATAATTTATCTTTTTTTAGATCTTTTTCATCATCTATAAATACTAAATCAATATTTTCATAAGTTTTTGTTCGGTCAACATTTTCACCAATATCTGTAAATATTGATAATACTCTTACTTTTAATGAGAACGTTTTTCTTTTAATTTGTTTAACCATCTTTGTTGTTTTTAGAGCATCAAAATCTAATTGTTCATCATTATGTATATAGTTATTGACGATTCTTATTACTTTATACTCTTCATCTAAATTTTGTAACCAAATTTCATTTTCTACACCTTGAACAATGATTGGTGAATAATTAAGTTTAGTTATAAAATAATGAAGTAATTTCATTGATATTTCATCACGTTCGCTTATTTGAGTAATCATAGTTGCCTCCTTGGATAATTATATAATATTTTTATCAATATTGAAACATAATTACAAAAAAAATCTCTATATAGAGATTAAAAATTTTCAATATTAATTTTTACACGTTTATTATCTTGTAAGTAACTAGCTGCTTGTACAAGTACACGAATTGCTTGAGCAGTTTTACCATTTCTACCAATAACTCTACCTAAGTCACTTTCATCTACTAAAACTTCAATAACAAATGTTTTTTCATCTTCAGATGGAAATTCTTTAACTGTTACTTGGTCTGGATTTGATACTACTTGTTTTACAAGATATTCAGTCATTTCTACTAAACTCATAATGACCTCTACTTCTTCTTATTTTTACTTTCAGCGAATTTCTTCATAACGCCTACTTCTTTTAATAAGTTTCTAACAGTATCAGATGGGATTGCTCCATCATTTAACCATTTTAATGCTACTTCTTCATCTACTTTTAATGTAGCTGGATTTGTATGTGGATTGTATGTACCAATCTTTTCAATATATTCACCATCTCTTTTTTGACGTGAATCTGTAGCTACTATACGATATAATGGGTTTTTATGATCTCCCATTCTTGTTAATCTTAATTTAACTGCCATAATCTCACTCCTTTCAAGTTACATGAGTATTATATAATAGTTAGAAATGCTTGTCAACATAATTTTGTTAACATATAAAATTTTGTAATTTCTTAATATTTATGGTATAATTACCCGGTGTGGTGATGATATATGCTAAAAATGTGTGATATTCTTGATGAAAAAGAAAAGATATTGCGTACAGTATCAGAAGAAGTTAAATTTCCATTAACTAAAAAAGATAAGAAAACAATTAATGATATGATTGAAATGCTTACTAATAGTCAAATACCAGAATTATCTGATAAATATGATTTAAGACCTGGTATGGGATTAGCAGCTATTCAATTAGGTATACCTAAAAGATATTTTGTAGTTGTACATGAATATGAACAAGGTAAATTTGATAATTATGTTTTAATCAATCCAAAGATTGTTAGTACATCAGAAGAAATGATTTATGTTGGTGAAGGTGAAGGATGTCTATCTGTTAATCGTGAAGTCGTTGGTATTGTTCCAAGACATGCAAGAGTAACAATGGAAGCATATGATATGGATGGTAATAAAATAAGAGTTAGAGGTCGTGAAGAATTAGCCATTGCTTTCCAACATGAACTAGATCACCTAAATGGAATTCTATTTGTTGATCGTATTGATAAAAAAGAACCATTTAAAAACAAATATTTATATCGAGAAATATAAAAAGACTGAAATTCAGTCTTTTTTATATCATCTTATTCTTCTTAATACTATAAGTAACATTACGTATTTTTAACTTAATAATTACTTCACCATGATGATTAATACGGAAGTATTTACCATTAAAGTCTGCTTCTGCTGATTCACTTACATTTTCAGTATCTTCTTTCAATGATGATACTGTTACTTTCTTCTTTGTTGAAAGATTTAATAAATACAATGCTTTACTATCACGAAGAAGAGCATAACCATCATGTACTTCTAATACTTCATTATATTCTTCACTATTTACTTCCTTACCGCTATAACCATATTCTCTAATCGTCTTATCATCTAAAGTATAGAATCCTTCACGATAGAAAGATGTTTTTAAACTATCTAAGTTACTTCTTACTAATTCTAGTTTATTATTATATAGTGAGAATGTTGTAGAATTACATTCATCTTTAACAAAATAGAATACTTGATTACCAATTATATGGGTTGATATATCCATACCGGAGATTATTTCCTTATCTTCTTTTATGCTTTGAACATACATTCCTTTGCCACATTCTATGCCTTTACTAATAACAACATAATCTCCATAATTATTATCAATAAAGGTCTTCTCTTCTACTTTGTATTTATCATACATTTTCTTTTTACTATTTAATGATTGATAATATTCTTGTGTACCATCATTACTTACAAAATAATAACCTAAGATATTCTCTAATTTATCATCTAATTGTAAATAATAAACACCATCTAGATAATCTTCTTCTAAAATTATAGGATCTATCTTTTTAGTTTTAGCATTATAAACATTTAAATCTTTTGTTTTAAATACAACATACTTTATTTCATCAGTTATATCATCTTTAACATAACTTATTAATTCTGCACCTGATTCCGCTACTTCAAGTTTTAATACTTCATATTCATTTTCAGCATCAGTAATGACACCATCATCTTCCATATATAATCTTAAGAAGTTTTTACCGCGATCATCTAATTCTTTATCAACTGGATCTAATATTTTATACATAAAATATCCACCAAAAGTAAGAACTGCAACACATAGAATAAAGATTAATAAATTTCTAATATCATACTTTTTATCCATACGTACCTTCTATTCTAATTTAAGTATATCATAGCACAAAAAAACAATAAACATTATATTTATTGTTTTTTTAATCTAAAATAATGACAATTGATTAGAATCAGGAATTCCATCTAAAACATGCATTGTCTTCATCTTATCAATTAAGGTTTTAGATACTTTACCACGTGCTTGTAAATCTTCAATACTATAGAATGGAGATTTATTACGTTCACGAATAATTGTTTTAGCAACACTATCTCCTAAGCCATCTAAAGCACTAAATGGTATTATTAAACCTTTCTTATCATCCGTAACTAAGAACTTCTTAGCATCTGATTTCGTGATATCAATATTTTCAAAACGGAAACCACGTGCTGTCATCTCTAAACAAATATATAAAACATCACATATATTAGATTCTTTATCTGTTATTTCATGACTTGCTTTCTTTTCTTCTAGTTCATCTATACGATATCTAATAGCACGTTCTCCCATTAACATCGTTTGAACATCAAACTGATCACATCTAATTGAGAAATAAGCTGCATAGTAATATATTGGCATATGAACTTTAAACCAAGCGATTCTAAAGGCACTAGTAACATAAGCTGTAGCATGTGCTTTAGGGAACATGTACTTAATCTTTTCACAAGAAGATATATACCATTCAGGGATATTAGTCTCCCGCATTTCTTTAGCGTATTCACTCCATCCAACAGGGTCAACACTGGCTTTTCCTTTACGAACAAACTCCATAATCTTGAAAGCTCTTAGTGGTGCCATACCCCAATGAATTAAGTTAACCATGATATCATCACGACAACCAATGACATTCTTAAATGGAACACTAATATTACCATTAGCATCTGGTGTACATAAATCTCTTGCATTACCTAGCCATACATCAGTACCATGTGATAAACCTGATATTTTAATAAGTTCTGCAAATGTTGTTGGTTTAGTCTCTTCAAGCATACCTAATAAGAAACTAGTACCAAATTCAGGTACACCTAATGTTCCTGTTGGACAATACTTTTTACCGTCGCGACTTGTTAGTCCACGAAGGTCTTCTTTCTTAACACCTAATATTTCAGGACCTGTAAAGATACTCATTGTATCCCGGTCACCTAAATCAATTGTTGTAACATCAATACCGGTCATATCTTGTAACATACGAAGTACTGTCGGATCATCGTGACCCAATATATCTAGTTTTAATAAATCTGCATCAATAGCATGATAATCAAAGTGTGTTGTACGCCATGCTGCTGTTGAATCATCAGCTGGATATTGGAATGGTGTGAAGTCAAAGACATCTTTATAATCAGGTACTACGACAATACCACCTGGATGCTGTCCTGTTGTTCTTTTAACATCTACACATCCTAAAGATATTCTTTCTACTTCAATACTATTCTTAGTACTCTTAACAACACCTTTTTTCTTTAAATCATCTTTTGTTGGTACATCAATACCATAACTCTTTGCTTCGTTTTTTAATTTATTATATTCTTCTTCTTCAAAGTAACCTAACGAGAAACCAATCGCCGTTTTATCGGCAACCGTACTAATAGTTCCTGCACGATATACATTATCAGTACCAAATAATACTTTCGTATATTCATGAGCAGAAGCTTGATTATCACCACTAAAGTTAAGATCGATATCAGGTACTTTATCAGCATTAAATCCTAAGAAGGTTGCAAATGGAATATCATTACCTTGATGGATCATCTTTGTACCACATTCAGGGCAATTTTTATCTGGTAAGTCATAACCACTTGAATAATTAATCGTATATTTATTACCATCAGAATCAGAAAATTCACTATGTTGACAATTCGGGCAATAATAATGAGGCGGTAAGCCATTACATTCTGTAATACCCATCATAGATGCTACAAAACTAGATCCTACAGATCCACGGGAACCTACTAAGTATCCTTCATCATTAGAATGCTTAACGAGTTTTTGCGCAATTAAGTAGATAACATCAAAGCCACCACCAATGATACCACCTAAGATATCTTTAGCTTTCTTAATAGCTTTCTTTTCATCTAACTCTTCATCACGAATTAGTTTTTCACTCATTAATTTAACGACGCCATCATAACCAGACATGATTACTTTATGTAGTTCACTAGAGAATATCTCTTCTAGTTTCTCTTCAGTATATCGTGGATGTTTAATCTTTATACTTTCCATAACAAGACTTAGGATTTTATCACCATAGAATTCTTGTGCAATACGTTCTTCAATCATTCTTGGTAACGGATTACCATACATACTTTGAGCTTTTTCATATACTAAGTCACGACATGTTTCTTGACTATTAGGAATAATTGGTGAGAATGGTTTCTCGGGATATACAACAACATCAAATTCACTAATCTCATCTAATATTTCTTTTGGATTATCAATAACAATTTCTCTTGCGGTTTTCTTATCAATAAAACTAAAACAATCTAACATATCATTTGTTGTTCTAAAGTATTGATTAGGAATATGCGCAAGACTTGATACTTCACTCTTATTAAATTTAGTATTAACACCTAATGAATAATGATAATTAGAAATATTACATTCAATAATGCCATAATCCATTAATTTATTTAATGATTCTTGAATAATCTCACTCTTATCTTGTTTTTTATCTTTAAAGATATCTTCATTTGGATTATTCTTATCTACTTGATACAAGTTAGTAATATTATTAAGTGTAATTGGAATACTTTCTAAATTAGTTAAGACATAAATATACTTTAATACTTTCTTATCAATATCATTATATTTAGTATCATTCATGATCCTATCTATATAAGTTAAATTTAGACATGGTTTATTATAACCTGTTAAGTATTTAGCAAGTGGATGACGTCCTTTACCAGGTACATTTTGATTAACAATAATCTCACGATATATTAAATCTTCTTTATTTACTTGATGAACATCACCAGTAGCTACTACTCTCTTACCAACTTCTTTAGCACATTTAATAATCTTCTTTAATGCTATAACCAATTCTTCTTCATTATTAATATCGTGATAACGAAGTAAGTGACGATAATTATCAAGTGGTTGTACTTCAATATAGTCATACCACTTCATTGCTTCCATTAAGTCTTCATCACTACGAGTTAAAGCAATATTAAAGATTTCGCCATTTAGGCATGCTGAACCAACGAGTAAGCCATCGCGATATTTATCAACAATATCACGAGGAATAATGGCATTCGTTTGTAAATAATTAGAGTTAGCAAAACTTACTAACTTAAATAAGTTCTTTAAACCTTTTTCATTTTTAGCAATTAAAGTTATATGTTTATAATTATCATGCATATTTGCTAAATGTTCCGTAAAGGTTTTACTAGGAATATTCTCATACATCTCTAGATTATCATCATGACATAATGGATAACGCCATACATAATCTTTATTACCATATTTAAGGAATGGATAACTACTATCATCAGTTATTTCTTCATCTTCCATTACTTCTCTAACATAATTTTTGTATGATATTAACTCGCCTATTTTTTCTTGCTTACTCTTATCGTTTTTAAAACTTAAATCTTCAAGTAGACTTAGATTATTAAAATCACTTAATTTTTCGATTCCATCTACTTGTTTTAACATTTTATTAAAGATTAACGCTGTATTTTCAGAGTCAACATCAGCTCCATGGTGTTGTCCGACATAGATATTTAAATCTATTGCTAAGACACTACCAATATTAATTGTTATTTGGTTATCTGCTGGATGAAGCGTTACTTCTTCAATATGTTCTTCATCTTCATCATAAATAACTTTAACAGTAGCTTTTTCTGTTTTACTAGCTTTATGAATACGAGAGATATACATCTCACCATCAACTGTTTTAATAATAGATACATCATCTACTAAAACATCTTTAAGTCTTGTTGCTACAAAACGATCTACTGGTGTACTAGTAAGAACACTATTATTTTGATTTTCTTCATCATCTTCTTCACCAGTATCAATTTTATATAATTTACCTAATGCTTTTAAACTATGTTTTTTACTGTCTCTATTAATAACTCTTGATAGCATTAAAGTATCAATAATAGGATTTTCTAGTTTACCTAACTTATATTTATAATAAGCCATATCAAGCATTGATTTATCGAATCTAGCATTATGTGCAACAAGAGGAAGATCTCCTATCCACTCTTTAAAGCGTTTAACAACGTTCTTTTCATTATCTGCATCTTTAACATCTTCATCACTAATATCCGTTACGGCAGTAATCTCTGGATCAATAGGATGACCTGGATTAATTAATTCATCAAAACGATCAACAATAATACCATTAGATAGTTTAACACCACCTATCTCAATCATCGAATCAGATATACCCGCATTAAAGCCTGTTGTTTCAGTATCGAAGATTACAAAAGTATTATCTTTAACAAGTGAATCATTAGGATTATAGCAAACATTTAAGTAACTCTCACACATTGATAATTCAACACCATAACCTACTTTAAAATTAATAATGTTATCTTTCTCTGTTTTAGCTCTTTCTAGTTCATCTAATAATTCTTCTTTTTCGCCTTCATCTTTAATCTTCTGCTTAATTAGAGCAATCTTATTATCAGCTTTTTTCTTCAAACCTGCATTATAGTCTGTTACTTCTTTAAAGACATGGGGAAATGATTGACATCCATCATGATCTGTTATCGCAATACCAGGATGACCCCATTCAATAGCTTTCTTAATTAATGCTACTTCATCAGCAACACCATCCATTTGACTCATCTTAGTATGAGCATGTAATTCACATCTTTTAGTAACAGCATCATCGATTTCTTTTACATCTTCTTTTTTATCTAAAAGATTAATACTTTGAACATTAAGTACTAAGGCATTCTTAGCGTATTGATCAATCTTTGTGTAACCCTTTAATTTAAACCACATCTTACTTTTAAATAATTCTAAATATTTATCATATTCTTCTTTTTCTTTTGTAAAGATTTTCGCATACATACTTTCTTTATTATCAGTAATCTTTAAGGTTACAATCTTTATCTTTTCTGATTCAAAACCTTCGCATCCGAAGACTAAACAATCAACGATTAAGTTTTCTTCTTCATTCTTAATTGATGATATTTCACGTACTTCACCATCAATTAATTCACCTAAAATAACATTAGGGTCATCTACTGTTTTAACTGTTTTTCTTCTTACAGGATATTTACTAGTAGGGGCTTCAGGAATATAAGTATCTTTTACTTTTACTTCACGATCTTTACTAATCGCGTCACTTACTTTAGTACGATTAAATTCATTAATAATAATATCTAACTTACTAAATCCTACTTTTTCTAGATTTTCATTAATATCATTTAATGATTCTTCTAAATCTCGTTTTTCACTTTCATTATTTACTTCAATATAGTAATTATTAAAATTACATTTTATCTTGCCTCTTACAAAACGATATTTATCTTCTTCCGTAAAATAATTAAAGTATTCCATTATACGATCAAATGATTTCTTTTTTACTTTAATCTCGACATTACAAGAAATATTAAAAAAATCATTTAGATAGGATACTAACTTAAGATATGTATTAACAGGAATTGTATTCTCACTATCTAAAATGATTTTCATATTATTTTCTTTTTGACTTATTTTCACTTTAGATAATGAACATGATATTAAATCATCATACAATTCTTCTGGAAAACTGATGTTTGCTAATAATTCTTGTAATTTTTGATCCATAAAACCTCCTATAAATATTCATCTTCTAAAGGGACATCTTGAATTACTTTAATGTTTTGTAAACTTAATATTTCATTACGATTATCGTAACAATATTCTAAGAATTTATTAAGACTAAATTTCTTTAAACTTTTATCTATTTCATATTTTGTTATATCAAAGGCTACTCGATCTTTAATCATTCTATTTAAGATATCTTCTTTATCAGTATAGCCTAAGTACATTAACCAATATGGATATAGTTGCATCTTAATAAGTGATAAGTTAGGGTCCCCTAAGACATATGCATTCTTATTACCCATACGATCACCAATTTCATTAACGATACTAAGTTCAAGAACTGCTTTTAATAATTCATTATAAATTGAATCATTATGTTCTTGATATAGTAGACTCTTTGTTATCGATAATAACATAACAGTTAAGACATCATATTTATCTTTCTCACTACCCCAGATTAATGTGTAATAGTCTTTTACATATTCTGTTACTTCTAATCTTGGATGAACAATATAAAAATATACTGTTTTAGGGAATGGGAACTTTAAGATACCATTAACATAATCATCTACTTCACTACTTGATTGATTCATAATCTTTTCAATATGCGTTCTATGTCTTAATGCTTCTTTCTTTAAAGATTTATATAAACTACTTTCAAGTACTGCATTATAGATAATATCATTATCAGGTATAAAGTCTTTACCATATTTAATTATTTCATTACGATCTTTATAACATAAGTTATATTCCTTACGATATTTTGTATATAACGTTTTCTTAAATTTATCTATTTCTTTACTTATTGATGCTCCATATAATAAGTACCAAGCAAGTAAATAATCATTTACTACTACTTCAATATTCATACTATCACCTTATTAATTATTTTATCATAAAGGTAATTGTTATAAAAGATGAAACACTAATTTTACATAAGAAAAAAAGCACATAATTGTGCTTTTATTTTTGTATACCTGGAAACGAATCATTCATTTCTTTAGAAATAGGACATCCATCTATTTTTAAACCAGTTGATCTTGCATACATTACTAAATCATAATATTTCTTATATAATATATAATCTTGAACATTAGCAACTTCACCTGTACTACTATCAATAAATACTGGTTTATTTTTTTCTCTATCTTGAATAAATTGATCTATTTCATCCATATAATTGATTAGTCTTTCTTTACCGGCATTAATTTTTTCTTCTGTATAATCATTATCCTTGCTTTTTTCATCAAATTCTTCAATAATGGCTTCCCTAAGGGGTTTTTTATCAAGGCCTTTATACCATTGACGAGTATCAGAATCATATAAATATACGTAGTCAAAATAGTCAGAGTTCTTCGCAGCTTCATAAAAGTCTTCAGCACTTTCGAAATTATAAATAATTTCACTACTTCTATCATCAAGACGACCACTAGATCTCTTAACTAAGAAAAAGTCATCATCGGCAAAAGAAACAAAATCATCTTCTTCTCCATCACAAAGATATAATGGTAACATTGATACTTCTTCATTATATAAAGGGCTATCTTTAGCACGTTCATTTCCTTCAAGATAAATACCTAATCCTACCATTGTACTTCCACTTTTAATAAGTGCATTTACTCTTTCTGGAGTTCGATAATATTTATAAAGAATCTTAGCATCATCATTTCCCCCATTTCTACGAGCATAAATCGCATTAACAAAACCATTTGATTTTTTATTTCCAATAAATGAATATAGTCCCATATATTTTCTCCTTATAACTAAATTATATCATAAATAAATTTATTTCCCTATTTTTCACAATTATCTTTTCTATGGTTTACACGTTTTAATCTCTAATTTACTATTTCTTAACTTAAACATAATACTTCCATCAATATCTGTTCGATATATTTCTGAATTAGATAATTTTTTTAATACTTCTTTATTAGGATGACCATATTTATTATATTTACCTACACTAATAATAGAATACTTGGGATTAATAGTATTAATAAACTCTTTACTACTACTTGTATTACTACCATGATGACCTACTTTTAAGTAATCAATATTATCTAATTTATATTTATTAATAATATCTTTTTCTTTTAAAGTACCTGCGTCTCCCATAAATAAGAATTCATAATTATTTATTTTCATATATATAACATTACTATTATCATTTTCATTATTATAATCTTTTGTATTTAAAAACAACAACTTATTATTACCTAGATTTAATTCTTTAATATTATGATAATAAGGAATATTCTTTGTATTTAAGACATTTATTAAGTCTTTTTCTAATTCATTATAATCTCCTATGTTAAATATTACTTTATCTACTTTATAATTATTTACTATATTAATGGATTCTCCCATATGATCAAAGTCACCATGCGAAAGAATTAAATAATCAATATATCTTATACCATCACTTTTTAAATAACTAATAATATCCTTACTATATTCTTTATTTATACTACCTCCGGTATCGATTAAAATAATTTTATTATCTACCTTAATTAGACTACTGTCTCCTTGTGATACATCAAATGTAAGTACATAATTATCTTTAATAATTTTATTAACATTATAGTGGATAATTAATAAGAGGATGAATGGTAAATACTTCCTTTTACTAAGCATTAAATATATTAATAGAATATAAATAATTACAATAATAATTGATGGTTTCTTAAAGATAAAAGTTAAGATATTAATCTTACTTAAGTAGTTAACACTACTTTCTAATATATTTAATAGAAGAATTAATAGATGATCTAGAAAAGGGAATAATATTGATAAAAAGCATAAAGGGAATACTAATAGAGATATATATGGTACATATATTAGATTATAAATAATACTTAGGAAGTTTATTTCATAATTATAATAAATTGTTAATGGGAAACTAGCGATAATTGCGATTATTGATAACTTTAATAATCTACTTATATAGTTACCCTTTATCAAATAATTAAATCTTATTAAAAAGAAACTAACTAAATAAGAATATAAAAAACTATTTTGAAAGAAGTAGTATGGATTAATAATTAATGTTATGAATATTACAATAATCATTATTTTTGTATTAGAATAATCCAGTTTATATTTTTTATTCATATTAGCGAGATTAAAGAATAAGATAAATCTAATTATAGAAACTTTATAATTAGTTAAGAATAAATAAAATAGTACTAAGATATTTACAAGAATAATATATATTTTATTATTTAGTTTCTTCTTTTTATATAAGTAACTAAATACAAGTGTTAATAATGTTATATGGGTTCCACTTATTGCGAATAAATGACTAATACCTAGTTTCTGATAATTACTTTTAATATTACTATCAAGATAATTACTATTACCTATTATTAAGGAATATAAATAGTTTTTGGATTGATAATTTTGTATTTTATTTATTAAGAAGGTCTTTATTTTCTTAAATAGATTATGGTTTTTACTAATTAATTTTATATCTTTAACTTCTAGTTTATAATTTATATCTTGATACCTTAAATAATCTTTATAATTAAAAACATTAGGGATTGTAACATTATCTATTAGAGAGAGAGTTCCTTTTATATATAAGGTATCTCCTATTTGATAATTAAAACTATCAAAGTAACATAAAATATATTCTATATCATAGAACACTACTTTATATCTTTCATCTATATATGAAACATCAATAACTTCCACTGTAAATTCTTCCCTTTTTATATCTAGTTTCTCTTTTATAAACAATTTATAGACTACGGAGATGAACAACAAAATAATTAGGATAATTATGACATATTTAAACTTTAATATAGTCTTTAATTTGTTCAAAGAGACTTGCTCCTATACCTTTAACATTTACTATTTCATCAATACTCTTAAATAAACCATTACTTTCACGATAACTAATAATAGCTTTAGCTTTAGATTCTCCTATATTAGGTAACTTCATTAATTCATTTATTGTTGCTTTATTAATATCAATTAAATCACTATTATTACTATCATCTATTTTCTCTAAGCAAATATCATTATTAATCATACACTCATCAATCTTTTCATTAAATTCTTCTTTGGTCTTAACAAAGTTTTTAACTTCATCTTTACTATATATAACAATTGCCATTTCATCTTTAATCTTCATTGATAGATTAATAAGTGAGGTATCAGCATCACTAGATAAGCCACCTGCTACTTTAATAGCATCAATAACTCTTGATCCCGCAATTATTTGATAAACTCCCTGATTCTTAACACATCCTTTGATATCGACATATAAATATACTACTTCATCATTTGGATTACTAACAATTTCTTTCTCTTCTTCTATTACTTCTTTTACTGGTTCTTTTTTGTCATTAAGATAATACATTAATCCTATTAATCCTAAAAGAATTATACATATTGTTGTTATAAGATATCGATGATTGAAAAAATATAATTTAATTCCTTCCATACTGCTCCTTTCACTATTAATATATAAAGTGAAAAATTAGTGTTTTTATTATGATAATTAAATTAATAACTTTTTCATTATAAAATTATTATTTCTTTTATTATTATTTTTAAACATAAAAAAAGATAACAAGTTTATTATTAAATAATTACTTTGTTATCTTTATTTTTTTAATTATCTGTTTTACTTAAATGGATGAAGAATTTTGTCTTTAATACCTTTAGTAACAATAGATGACATTACTTCATATACATGTTCTGCTCCACTATTATCCATTTTTATCTACCAACTTTTAAGTGCGGACGCTAAAAATTCTATTTTATTATACAATAAAACGAATCATTACGATTCGTTTTTAAGTTCTTTTTTAGATTCAAAATAACTATCTGCATTAATAGCCATACCGAGGGTAAAGACATACGATAATAAATAGAACCAGAATAGGACAATTACAACGTTAGCAAGGGATCCGTAGAATATATTGTATGTATTAATGTTATTTAAGTATATTGCATATATTCTTGTAATAACTACCCAACTAATTGTTGTAAATAATGCTCCTTTATTCATAAATTTACTTTTAATTGTAGCATCTGGTGCCATTGTATATATTATCTTTACACCAATAAAGATTAATACAAATGATAAAGGATATTTTAAAATATCAAATAATTTAATAATTAAATTAATAACTTCACCTGGATATTTAGCTTTAATTGATGTAAGTGCTAAATCACCGAAGGCTGGTACTACTGCTGTAAAGACAATAATAAACATTAAGATAATAGTCATTAATAATGATTTAACTTTTTGTTTTACTTTATTATCTTCAGTAATCTTATAAATAACATCACTTGTTACAATAATAGCATTGCATCCACTTGATGAGAAAAATAAACTTATTGCCACAAATAAGAAGATGTTATAACCAGTAGAATCAGTATCTAAAAGTGATTTAAAGACACTAGCTACACCAACTGGTAAATCTTTTAAGCTATTAGCAAATTCTTTAGTAATAAAACTTGATCCAATAAGTGCTATTAAAGGTAACATAGCAAATACAGACACAACTAAAAAGAAAGCAAGTTGTCCTGGGAGAATTTGCATTTCTTCTAGTTTTAGAATTTTATAAACTTTTTTAAGCCATTTCTTTAATTTCATAAAATCCTCTATTTATTGTTTACTTTATCACTTTGCATATCAATTGTAGCTTCATTAATAGCATCGTCAATAGTTTTAATGTTATCAGTAATCATACTATAACCTACTGCTGCTCCGAAGCCATAAGGTAATTCTTTAAGTGATTTAGCTAACTTTTTCGTATATACACCTACTTGGTTTTCATTATAACCAATCATATATATTAAGAATTCATTACCATCACTTCTAATTATTTCAGAGTTTTCAAGTTGTGCATTAACAAGAATAGATGCTGCTTTAACAATTAAGCTATCACCTTTTTCTCGTCCATAATTATCGTTAACATATTTCGTATTATTTAAGTCAATAATAACAATTGCTTGTGGATATGTTTTATTTTCATTCCATTTTGGGATATTAAAGTTCAAATAATTACGATTCTTTAATGATGTTAACATATCTGTATATCTCTTACGATCATCTTTCTTAAGAATATGAATACGATGTTTATTTTTAACAATTAACATAATAATAACAATTAAAATAATTGGAATTAATACAATTGCAAGAATAATTAAATATAATTCTTCAAAAGATACATTACTAAAGATACTACTATCAAATGATTTATAAGCTTCATTGCGATAATTAAAATATGAATTAGTATTAATTATATAATTAAATAACTTATAGAAAGAATCATTTGTACTCTTTACCATAAAACGATATTCATTAGTCATATTATCTGTATATAGAACAAATAAATCTTTAAAGATATCACCTTTATAATATTCATATACTTCTTTATCAACAATAATTAAATTATCATCTTTTAATAAGTCTTTGACTTTCTTATATTCATGAACATTAGCCATTGAATTATCTTTAACAAATGATAATAGATAATTACCAGCTAGCATATTAACATTCTTATTTTTTAAGCTTTCAAGTGAATTAACAGCAGTATCAGTACCTAATACTACATATTCTTCAGAGAATACTGATTTAGATTGTAAGTAACCTGAATCTTGAACATTAATATAATCAAAGTAGATATCAATATCTCCTTTATCAATAGCTTTCTTTAATTCAGCTACATCTTTATATTCACGATATTCAATATCAATATCCGTAAGTCTTACAATACGATTCATGTATTCAACAGCAATACCAATCATCTTACCAGACTCAGAGAATTCATATGGAGGATTATTAATATATCCATATACATATGTTTTACTTAATAAATCGGCTCTTGTTTTATCATTAATATTATTTTCTTTTAGATAATAATTTAATAATGTTTCGTTATAATCATCATTATATTCTTCATCTAACCATTTATTAAATGTCTTAACAAGAATATTATTTAATTGTTTATTATTTTCAGAAAGAGATAAAACTACTTTCTTACTAATTTCGTTAAAGAAATAATTAATATGATATTTACCTGTAATTGTACTATCTAAATTCATAATATTAGGTACAACAATCATATTTACTTCATTTTCTTCTAAAGCTTTATATAAGTTTTCACTAGTATCATATGGTTTTATAACAACTGTATTTAAACTCTTTAAGTAATAACTCATTGTAGATGAATCTGTAGTTAATACTCCAAGTGTTTGTCCTTTAAGACTAGATAAATTGTCATAAACATCACTCTTCTTACCAATTGCAACATAATTATCTTCATATATTAATAACTGTGTACTAGATAAATTAATATCACCATCTAAGATTTCAATTTGATAATCAGCTTTTGTCATCTCTCCACCAATAAGATATGGAATCTTATTAAATTCAAGAGTAGACTCTTTTGTTACATAATCTAAATAATCAAAGATTACTCCTTTACCATCATTAGCGTATAAAGGAATATTATTAACAATCGCAATATCAATTAATTTACCACCATTAGTTTGAACCCATTCTTTATCAGTTGAGTTTAAAACGTTGGGTTCATTATACTTAAATATAATATATAGTACAACGAAGATAACAATCGCAATTAGAGGAAGAATGAAAAGTAATTTCTTTTTATTCTTCATTAGTAGTTCCCTCTTCTTCTTTTGTTATTTCTCGATCTTGTGTCCATACAATCTTATCAGATAATGGATGTTTCATACCAACAATCGGGAAATTATTTAATTCTTTATTATCTTTTAACATCCAAATTTGAATTGAATAATAACTTAATGTTTTCTCATCAAAAGCCTTAACAATTACATCACCTAATTTTTTAGCATCTGCAATTGTAGCTTTATCATCAAGTGTTACATAGAAATTAATAATCTTTCCTTGTACACGATGAGTTGTTTTCTTAATATTTGTATTCTTACTATACTCATCATCTATCTTTTTATATACACTTTCATCTATAGGATAATTCTCTATATCATTTAATCTATTACCGTAAGTTTCAATACTATCACTCGGCATTAAAATATCCGCTATTTTTGTTACTAAAAATACAAGTAGAAAAAATATTACTACTAGTATTATCGTTTTCTTGTGTCTTTTTACATATTCTTTCATACATCCTCCAATAGTTAATTAACTATATACATAAACATTATACATTATAAAAAATAATTAATCAATTTACGATTAATCATTTCTATATAAAATATCTACATCAACAGTATTTTCCGTTATACCAGGAATAACTCCTCCACTAGTTAGCTGCCACATTACATATTTACCACTGTAATCAGTCTTATCTGTATAATGAGCAAGCCATACATCATTATCCATGGTATCCCATATTTTTTCTAAGTAATTCTTACTACTATAAAGAACTCCCATATAACCAGATTCTTCCACTGTATTGATAAAAATATTAGCACAAAGTGATAAAGTTTTAAAACTAATACCAAATTTATTAAAACTAGACCAATTCTCCCAGTCAAAGGCAATTGGGAAAGTTACATTATAATCTTTAATCTGAGATAAAACAAAACCTGCTTCTCTTTTTGCTGCTTCAATACTATTAGCATATGAGTAGAAATATACTCCTACTTGAATACCTTGTTCTAAGAACCCTTCAATATTTTCTTTAAACTTTGGATCAACATAGTATTCACCACCAATACCATTAGTGCCTCCTACTTTAATCATAACAAAGTCAATACCAGCATCTGCTACTTTAGCATAATCAATTTTTCCTTGCCACTTTGATACATCAAGACCAACTAAAGTATTATCACTCTTATGTTCTTTTTTAATATCAAAATAATTCTTTTTCTTAGGATTATAGTAACTACTATTATTAGTAACCTTTAAGATAAACTCTTTACTAGTATAATTACCACTTTGATCCGTAATCTTATAAGTTAATTTATAGTTACCTACTTTATTTAAATCATAGTCGCCAAAAATCTCTCTTGTTGGATTATCATCATAATAATCTCCTGACATAATCATGTCTATAAGCTGACCTTTAGCTCCTACTTTAACTGTATAGGTATCATTAAGCCAAATTATTGGCGCTACATTGTCAACTATTTCATAAGTAATACTATAAGGGATTGTTATTCCTTCTTCATTTATATATTTAAAATTAGCAATCTTCTTACCTATTGTATTAGTATCTAAATAATAATCATCGAGAATATCACCATTAATATCTTTAATTATTTCACTTAACTTTATCTTGGTATCATAACGAATTGCTAAATCGTCTACTGGTTGGACAACAATCTTAGCATTCTTAATTCTTTGTTGTTCTCTATAATCTTTATATTTCTTATAACCAAAATAAAAAAGAGGGACAAGAACAAGAATAATTAAAATTATAATAACAATTCTCTTTTTCATACATCCTCCTTTTTTAAGCACAAAAAAAATCCAGAAAATCGAAAGCCAGTTTACTAAAACCCGCGCCATGCAGGTGGGTGTCCATACTTAATCCTTAGGATCCTTAGGAACTCACACTAAGTGTTCAACACAGATTAATTGCTCCTGACTCCCTTATAAAAATTACAGTCGGTTTTATAACATCTAAACTTTCATATCTTCTAGACACCTATAATATAGCATATGTTAATAAAAAAATATAGTGTTTTTGTAAAGATTATTTTTGGTTGACATTAAAGTGTTTATTTTGTTAACAATTTTTTATCTTGTAATTCAAGATTATCTAAGCACATCGTAAAACTCTTAGATACCCTTGCAAAACTATGATGTTTATGTAAAAGAGCATTAACAATCTCTTCATTTATTGGTGGTAAATCACCATCACATACAAAGATATTTTCAAGATAAGATAAGTTTCTTCCATGAAGTTTTTGACTCTTAACAAAATTATTTAAATATATTTTATTACATAGGATATGATTTGGTTTATGAGACAATATATAATCATCAAAATGATTAATTGAAGCATCAGGTATAAAGTCAGCACGCATACCACTACAAAATGCTAATAAGTATGCATAAAAGCCTTCAATATTATATGGAGGCAATATTCCCAATAGTATATCTCCATTATCCCAACTTAATTTAGATGATTCAAGTGCATTTACTTTTGATAAAATATCACGATTAGTAAGTTCTATCTTCTTACCATTATCATATACATAGGCACAACAAAGATCTAATTTATCTTTTAAATCAAGTTCTTCTTCATCAAAGTCTATTCCTATCTTCGTAAATTCATCCCATGTAGTAATCTTTTTGTCACAAATAGCTTTCTCTTTAACAATATTTTCAATACCATCTTTAATGTCACATATTGCCTTTAAGATAGGCTGAAAAGAATTAGATAAAGGTACACTAACAATACTATCAATCTTTGAATAATTAAATAAATTAACTAATTTAGGATACAATATATCAAAATATATAATCATTTTTGAATCGTTATTCTCTATTTGCTCATTAATAATATCCATATTAACAGTAGGATTAATGACATTAACAATAGCTCCTAATTTATTTAGCGCAAAAAAGATATAGAATACTTCAGGAGTATTAGCAAGACATATACTAACAACATCTCCCTTACCAATACCTATTTTTCTAAATGATTTATAAGCTTCTTCTACTTTAACAAAAAAGTCCAAATAAGAGACTTTATTTCCAAAATACTCAAAAGCCTTACTATTAAATTTATCTAAATTAGCATCAAAAGCACAATCATATACACTTTTTCTTATAAATTTTTCATCCATATTTTTGAACCTTTAATGTAATTATAACAAAAAAAGTGTTACAAGTAACACTTATTTGTCAAAGATGTTTTTTAAGTTAAGTGAGGCATTATATACATCATTCTTAGGAATATTATACTTTTCACTAACTAATTTAATTGCTTCTTTAGAACTACATTTATTATTAACCATTTCATCGATAATTAAAGCTTCAAGACCAACTTTATTATTACTAATCTCTTCTTTAATACTTTCAATGATTAAGACATATTCCCCCTTTTCATAATTAGGATTATCTTTAAGTTCATTCATTACCTTAGTAATCGTACCATAATACTTCTTTTCAAACTTTTTAGTTAAATCATTTGATAAACATACATTAATATCACCAATATTGTTAAGTAAGGCTTCAAGTGTCTTCAAGATTCTTTTTGGTGACTCATAAATAATACCAAGTTTACTATAATCCGTCTTAATACGATTACATAATTCTTTAATCTCTTTATTTTCACGAGGAAAGAATCCATAGAAAGTAAAAGACGATGTATCCATACCACTACTCATTAGTGATGTTATTACTGCAGATGGCCCTGGGATACTTATTACTTCAATACCATTCTCAATTGCTTCATGAACTAAGATACTACCAGGATCAGAGATACAAGGGCATCCTGCATCACTAATTAGACCAATATCCATCCCGTTTTTAAGATCTTCAATGATACTATTACTCTTCCCTTTTTCATTAAATTTATGATAACTTACTAATTTTTTATTAATATTTAAATATCTTAATAAGTTAATAGAATTTCTTGTATCTTCACAAGCAATATAACTAACATTACTTAATGTTTCAATAACTCTTTTAGATAAATCATCTAAGTTACCAATAGGTGTACCTATTACATATAAAGTTCCCATAAAATCACCAAACATATTGTATCATAAATAATTGTTATTTACATCGTTTTATGGTATAATATGCGTCTTGAAGGGGGATATTATGGAAAGATTTAGTACCAGTGATATTACTAATGTAACCATTTATACCGGTGAAAAAGGTAAGGAATATTGTGTATGTAAATGCCCTGTTTGTTCACAACAAGGTTGTGCCTATAATTATCAAGGTACAAATGAACAACAAGATAGTCTATTTAGAATATTCCCTAACTTAAAACAATTATATATTTTTGGTAATCCTGATCCTGCAGTTGATACCGAATATTGCAATACTTTATCTCTTAAAGCAATTGATAAAGGTAGTAACGTATGTTATTCAACAAGTGGTGTTGGTGGTATTTATACACTAGAAAGGTTATTAAAAGATGTAAAACCAGAAAATGTTGATTATATTTCATTTAGTATTGATTCAACTGATAAAGAAAAGATGAATCTATTAAAAGGTATTAACTATCCATATGAAAAAGCTGTTGATGGTATTAAATGGGCAATGGATAAATGCTATAAAGTTAAAATACAACCTACTCTATGGTCATGTAATTATATGGATGCTTATACAATTATTGATAATTTCGCTAAAATGGGTGTTAATCATTTTAGTTTCCATATCGGTTCCGTTGAAAGAGCTAATATCCCAACACATCAACATTTAACAGAAGAACAAATAAAAAATGTGCATATGAATATTGATAATATATCAAAAATCCATAATGTACATATTAGTTGTCCTGTTATTTATCCATCAGTTGGCTTTACTGATAATTCTAGATGGTATTGTATGCATCCAGAAAATAATAGAGCTTGGCTTGTTTTCTTAAGACGTGATGGTATTTATGGAACAAATGTCCCTATTATGAGTGAAATTGATCCAAAATATACTTTTAAACTAGAAGAAGGAAAAGATGTTTATATTGAAAAACTTCCTGTAGGAGAATATTGTCCAATATCTAAAATAACAACAGGTAATCCTAAAACATTATGTCGTTATATTGCAAAAAAATGGAATTAAAAAAAAGGCTTTGTGCCTTTTTTTTAATTATTATCAATATAACTTTTAATAAATTTAATAAAGTTTTCCGTATTGCTTTTATATTCTTTGGGTTTAAACTTTCTAGCTTTTTCTAATACTTTATCTAATTTATCAAAATCATGTAATGGTAGAATATAACCACCACGACTGAAGTTATCAATAATCTGTAATTGATGATCATTAGTATGTTCCTTATATTTCTTAAGTCTTGCTGCTGCAATAACTATTTTATGATGCTTAAGACCAGTAATTATGGAACCTACTCCTCCATGTGTTATTAAAATATCACATGAATTAATTAAATCATCAAACTTAGATACTGGTATAAAATCAAAGATTTCCATATCATCAGATTTGAACTTTGTTAATCCTGCTTGAACAACAACTTTATCTTTAATTACACCATTATCGATTTGTTTTTGGATAGCTTCAAGTAGTCTTTTAAAACTTTTATCTTGTGTTCCTAATGTAACTAATATCATGATAGCCTCCTAATATATCCATCCGCCATATTTGGCTTTTGGATAAAGCTTTTGCATGCTCTTCCATTGAACAACAAACAAATCAGCTCGTTTATATATCATTTTACCAGATAAAGTTTTAGTTACACTGTTAGCAAAAGTTTCAATAAAAATTACTTTTGTTTTCTTTTTATGGAATAATTTTGCATAAAAGATAATTGGTACTGCCGTATGTGTACCTGTTGTAATAATAAATTCTGGTTTAATTTTATGATATAACTTGATAGACTTAATACAATTTATAAAAAATTTAAAAGGGTATGTTAAAAAATGATCTTTTGTTCCAAAGATTAGAAAATCTATTTTTTCTTTATATTCATCTTTTAAAGAAATATTAGTTTTTGTTTTCTCAGTAACAATATGGTAATCATAATATTTGAATAATGGTTTTAATTGCATTAATTCAGATAAATGGCCACCAGTACTTGCTATAAACAAGACCTTCTTCATACATCCTCCAATTGATTTAATTTTACCACATGTATTATTTATTATCTATCTCATTGAACACTTTTATCCACTTTTTTACAACTTTATTACTATTAAAATTAGTAGCAAAACTAATATTATATTCACTAAAGTCTTTTAATAAATTATTATCGTCCATTAACTCTTTTAATCTATTAATAAAGTCTTCCTTAGTTTCACAAACAAATCCTGTTTGTTTATCAATAATAGTTTCATATACAGATTCTCCAAAGTTTAATGTAACAGTTGGAACACCGCATTCACAAGCCTCTAAAATACTCATAGGAAACCCTTCATAATCGCTTGTATTAAGATTAATATCACTCTTAATAAGGATTTCCTCAGGAGTATCTGTTCTTCCCATAAATTTAATTTGTTTTTTATTATGTACTAAACTTTTTAAATACTCTTCTTCAGAGCCATCACCATATATTTCTAGTACCCAATCTTTATATTTTTTATCTTTAAAGATTTCTTCAACATAATCAATCATACGATCAAGACGTTTTTGTTTTGATAATCTAGCAATAGTAACGATCCTTTTGTTATTTACATTAGATTTCTTTTTACTAGTAAATCTTAATGGATTATATATATAATGACAATTATTTAATCCTTCATTAACCGCATCATTCATTGTTGCTTTAGATAACCATATATAGTTAACTAAATTATTATATTTAATCAAGGTCTTCTTAGAATCACGATGTGCCCAACATTCTTTAAAAGATGTATGTTGTTCATATAAAACGTGAGACAAGTATTCTTTTGGTAATAAATCTAATAATTCATATTGCGTAGCAATTATATAATCATACTTATTATTTCTGATTAATGCTTGCAACTTTTTTTTCTCTTTAGCAAGATATTTATTATGATTCCATCTTACCTTAAACATACTTAAACTATGATTTTTAATAATATCGCCCATTGAATATGTTTTCCATGGCATATCAGAATTTAATACCTCAATCTTTATCTTTTTATCATACTCAGGTTCATAATCATTTTGATTTTGTCTTATGAAAGCAAAAGAAACATCATAGTTATTCTTAATTAATTCTGAAGCAACTACTCTATTTACTTGCCATACACCACCATATGATTTCCAATTATTTTGAATAAATAATACTTTTTTCATACAACCTCGTTTTTATTTTATCATAATTATTTTAAAGTTTTTAAATAGTCCATGAAATTTGTTTTATTTTCAATAGGTGTCGTTGTTGGTCTAATTAAATCTTTTCTAGATGAAATATTAGTTTTAATCTCAATAAAAGTTAAAGCATTACTTGTAAGGGCTTTTTCTAAAGTCTTATCAAGTTCGTCCATTGTACTAACACTATATACCTTCTTATATCCACATGCTTTAGCAATCTTACATGGATTAATCTTAGAAGCAGCTGTTGGCATACCACCTACCGTTTCATGAGATGCATTATTAATTACAATGTGAATAAACTTGCGTGGATTAACTGCTCCAATATAAGCCATTGAACCCATGTGCATAATCATAGCTCCATCACCATCAACAACCCATATTCTAGTACTTGGTTTTCTATTTTTAATGCCCAATGCAATACTTGATGCATGACCCATACTTCCAACTGTTAAGAAATCTTTATTATGATTATCATTATTACGATTTCTAATTTCAAATAATTCACGTGATGCTTTACCTGTTGTAGATACAATAGGATCTTTACCAGAATATTTAACGATATGTTCAATTACTTCTTCACGAACTAAAGTATTATCGTTTTTATATTCCGTTTTTTCTTCATATTCAAGAGCACCTTTTTTAATAACAAAGGCCACACTATGTCCTTCCTTTAATTGTTTATTAAATTTAGACATTTGTCTCTTTAATTCATCTACTTCTGTTTCAGGAGTAACTACAAAATAATTAACACCCATTACTTCAAGTAGTTTTAATGTTACTTCACCTTGATAAATATGCTGTGGTTCATCATGAACACCAGGCTCACCACGCCATCCAATTACAAATATCTCAGGGATATTATATACTTTTTCATTAATAAGTGATGCAAGAGGATTAATAATATTACCTTCACCACTATTTTGCATATAAACTACTGGTACTTTACCTGTTGCAAGATGATATCCTGCAGCTAGAGCTACACAGTTTCCTTCATTAGCGCATATTAAATGATGTTTCTTATCAATACCATAAGTATTCATTAAATAATTACATAATGCTTTTAATTGAGAATCAGGTACCCCTGTATAAAAATCTTTATTAAGTACTTTTACAAAATCTACTACTTTCATTATCTTTCACCTTCTATTTCCTTAAATAATTCTAAATATATCTTTCTAATATCATCGACATCTAATTTATATGGATTATTCTTTAGGCGATCTACATTAACTGTACTAACTAATTCATCAAGATCATCCATATTAAAATCTAATTTAAATATATCAAGTTTAATTAATAAGTTCTTAAAATATGTTTTTAATTCATCTAAACTATTTAGATTAAGTACTTTAGATAAATCTTTAAAGATCTTTAATAAATCTTTATCATTTGTATTACTTATCATATATGGTAATAAAACACTATTAATAAGCATAGTTGCTAGTCCATGTGGTATATGATATAAACTTGTTATTTTATATGCCATAGCATGTCCTGCTGTTGTTTGCGTAATATTAATAGCACATCCTGCATAGAAAGATGCTAAAAACATCTCATCAAAAGTACTTTCATCTTCTTGTAAGTAATTATCAATATTATCAAGAACTAATTTAATAGCCTTTTTAGCATATTTAATACTCTCATCATTTCTATTAACAGACCAAAAAGATTCTATACTATGACTTAAAGTATCTAATAGTGTTGCTTTCTTTTGATAAAGTGGTAGTGTCTTTAAGAAACTACTATCAAAAAAGACAACAGAAGGTATTAAACTATAACTTGTTACTGATTGTTTCTTATTATTGTAGTAAATAACTGAAAATCTTGTTTGTTCACTACCTGTTCCAGCAGTAGTTGGACAAGCTATTAAAGTAATATCATTATCTTTAATTTCTTGCTCTAAATAATTAATCTTATCATCCATTGTACTATATGCTTTTATACATTTAGCAACATCAATACAACTTCCACCACCAATAGCCATAATTACTTTAGATTTACTTTTTTTGAAACACTCTATTCCATTTACTACTTCTTCATATTTAGGATTAGGAGTAAAATCACGAAAGATTGTTACTTCAAAATTATCTTTTAAGAACCTAACTAAATATGGTTCTTCTACATAGTCATAAGCTACTAAAAATAGTTTTTTTATCTTATTATCTATAAAATACTTTTTTAATTCTTGATAGTTATTTTTACCTTTAATAATTAAACTATCCATATTTTAATAATCCTCTGGAATTAAAGTAATAATTTCTTTAATAGAAATACAATCATCATCTACTTCTTTAGCACGATGATTTGTAAGAATCTTCTTAGCAACATTTTGCATTGCAGGGAATCCTGCTCTAATTAATTGGTTAGCATAAATAACAATATTAACACCAATCTTCTTAAACTCTTCTTCATAAACTGTATTAAATGATGTAGGTACTACAACAATTGGTGTCTTATTATTTTTCTTTCTAAATTTAGTTACGAACTCAATAATTTCATCTGGTTCTTTCTTTCTTGAGTGAATCATAATAGCATCAGCTCCTGCTTTAACAAACGCAAAAGCACGAGTTAGAGCATCTTCCATACCTTGTTCTAGAATTAAACTTTCAATTCTTGCACAAATCATGAAATCTTTACTCTTTTGAGCTTTCTTACCAGCTTTAATCTTTTCACTAAAATTTTCAATTGTATCTTGTTGTTGCTTTACTTCAGTACCAAATAATGAGTTTTTCTTTAAGCCCATCTTATCTTCAATGATAATCATTGATACACCCATACGTTCAAGTGTTCTAACTGTATAAACAAAGTGTTCTTTTAAGCCACCAGTATCGCCATCAAAGATAATTGGTTTTGTAGTAACTTCCATGATATCATCAATTGTTCTAAATCTACTTGTCATATCAACAAGTTCAATATCTGGTTTACCTTTATCAGTAGAATCACATAATGAACTAATCCACATAGCATCAAATTCTTTTAACCCACCATGGTCTTCTACTTTAGTCTTTTCAACAATAAGTCCTGTTAGACCACTATGAGCCTCCATAGCTGTAATAAGACCTTTCATTGCAAGAGCTTTCTTAAGTCTTGATCTTCTAAAATCAGGTAAACTTAATTCAATTCTTGATAAATCATCAATATCTTTATATTTTTGATCTGCTGAATAAGGAAATTCTTTTAATTTACCACCATATGTTTTTAGTATTTCAATTACTTCTTCACGAATAGGTTTTTGATATCCTACTTTCCAGTTATCACCATGAACAACATAATCTGGTTTAAGTTTTTTTAAGTTTTCTTTATAACTTAATGTTTTTTGCTCTACTACTTTGTATACACCATTAATGTTTTCATATAAAGTCTTTCTTTCTTCAAAAGGTATCAAAGGGAATCTCTTGTAGCTTGATACTGCTTCATCCGATAATACACCAATTATTAACTTACCTAATTTAGCGGCTTTGTTAATAATATTAATATGACCTCCATGAATAACATCAGTAGACATGCACATATAGACTGTTTTTTCTTTTTCCATTACATCCTCCATAATCTCTTTCTCATTACTTTTAAGTCTTCTAAGTTATCTATCTCACCACACAACATATTCTTTATATCTAGTGGAAAAAAGTTTGTTTGATATCCTATTTCGTTAAAAGCATTTTCAGCATAACAATTTATTTTGCCTTCATTAACATATTTTTCAATAACACTAAGCCACAATAACCAATCCTCTTTATTAACTTTATATAGTGGCTGGCAAGCAAGAGCATCACCAAAGAATTCTACTCCTACTTTAATTATTTTATCCTCATCTATAACCGCTTTAAAATCTTTTTCTGGAAGTGGAAGCGTTGTACTTACTACCATTGCGCTACTTTCACTTTCCATTACCATTTTTAATACTTCATCACTAAAAACTAAATCACCATGCATCATAATAACATCATCTTGAAGCAACTCTCTAGCTTTATACACGGAATAAATAGCATTAGTTTCTTGATATCTTTCATTATGAACATATTCAATATTTAAATCTAAATTCAGTGAATTACAGTAATCAATCAATTCTTTCTCAAATGGCCCTGTTGTAATAACGACATCTTTTAGTCCATTTTCTTCTAACAAATGTAATTGACGAGAAATAATTGTATCTTCATCATCCAACTTTGTCATACACTTGGGATGATGTTTTGTTTCCTCACCCATTCTCTTACCAATACCCGAATTTAAAATAAGTACTTTCATCTATACCTCCTACATATATATTATAATCAATAACTACTTAATGTTAAAGCGATTACGTAAAACAAACGAAAAAAGCTCTATTGAGCTTTTTTAAATAATATTTTAAATCTTTTTATAAACTTCGTTTCATCCATTACTTTGAAAATTAATAGGATCAATAGGGCATTTACTACTGTGAAAATAGTAAATACTAAGAACCATTTTCCCAAGTGATGAATTGGTATTTGCTTAATAATATAATATCCCATTGCTAAATCTAAGAAATATATTATAAAGAATTTAATATTCTTAACGAAATACTTTCTACTACTTGTATTAAATGAATGTTTATGAACAACAATTGTTTTTAATACATATTCTGCAACAAAGACAGCAACAGCAGTTGCAATTAATACTCCACTTATACCAATAAAATGTACTAATGTTAATGATAATGCTAAATTAATAGAAGCATCAACAATTGCACAGTGTCTTGTTTCTTTATATAATCCATCGGCTGATACAAACATCGTTGTTGCTAGCTTAACAATAAATGAGAATAATATTAAAACAAATGAGAATGCAATTAAGAATTGTGTTTCAATCTTACCTGCATAGAAGATATCAATAAACCCATTTATTGCTAATGTAAGTGGTATACATATAATAATCGCAATATAAAATAACATTGCATCAAACTCTAAGTATATATCATACATTTTCTCTCTTGATTTAACTAAACTATTACCAATAATCGCTGTCATAGAACTAGATAGTTTACCCAAAATGTTTTTCATCATTGTAATGACATAACTATAGGCAGAATATATCGCTACAGCACCTAGTCCAATAAACGAAGATAAAATAATCGTATCAACATTACTACTTACTAAACCACATATTTTATGGAATACAAGTGATGGTAATAATTTCTTGAAACTATAATCTTTCTTTTTATTAAAGACATTAGCTTCTGGGAATTTCTTCTTACATACAAAGGCAATTATTAATCTTGCTATTAATCTAATGATACTATGCATTAATAGAATCATCATGAATAATAAACCTTTATCAACTCCTTTTATTGTTACTAACATCGTAATCTCAGTAATTGATAAAACTATTTGTCCACCTTGATATATAAGATTATATAAATATTTCTTTTCTTTAACTTCTAATAATTCTTTAAATGGAACAAAGAAATACGCAATAACATTACTTAATGAGAACAATAAGAATGATGCTACAATACCCCAATATCCAAATGGTAATGTAGAAGGATCTTTAATAAAGACTACTACAAAGAACGATACAACAAAAGCAATTCCAAAGACAATCATTCCTATTTTAGAAAAGACTCTCATTGCTCCTGATAATAATTCATTTAGTTTTTCTTTATCTCCTTCAGCATTGGGCTTATATAGTGAATATAATACAGCACTAGCTAGCCCACCATCTACAAGAGATACATATACCATGATATTACTACATAGGTTATATAAACCCATTGTTTCATTACCCAAGTATTGAATAAAATATTTAGTTTTAAATATACCTAGTAAGGAAACGATTAATAAGGGAATTATATCTGTAATAAGATTTAAAGCTGACTTTTTTGTTTTCATAAATCACTTCCCATTATGCAATTTATTATACTCTTCTTTTGTATTTAATACCATACCATGATGATAATCTAATTCAAGAAATTCATGACTAACTCTTTTTTCCTTTGGAGGAATTTTCATATAGTCACCATATAATTGAGTTAAATATTTATCTGGATTATGATATACATTATATTCCTTACCTTCAAAAGTAACCTTTGTTGCTGGAAAAACAACATCATAAGGATATATATCTTTTTTATAATGATATATGTTTGAATAAATTGCACAATTAATATGTTTCTTCTTATTATCTATCTTATATAACCAATTAGCTATTCTTTGAATTCGATGATTAGTTAATAAAAAGAATGGTAATGATATTATTTTATGACGAAGACACGAAAATCCCATTGCATGATTACGCACTTTAATAACCTCAAGAATAGTTCTTGATAAATGCGCTACAATATAGACTCTAATTGAATCTTTATTTTGATTATAATCTATTGGAAAGATATCTATGGAAAAACCATCATGGTCACGTCTTGCATCTGAGTAACCAGACTTTGCTGTTGTATTATTCATTTTTAATTTCATAAAGCCCAAATGCATATATTTATTAGTTTCATAATGATCTAAGAAATATTTATCATCCAACTCTTCAATAGCAATTTTAATAAATTTCTCATAATCTTCACGAGGCATACCTACATCAATATCATCATCCCAAGGAATAAATCCTTTATGACGTATTGCTCCTAAGCAAGAACCTGCTAGTAAGAAATATGTTAAATCGTGTTTATTACATATTTTTACAAACTCATCTAAGATATCAACCAATGTTAATTGATATTTACGCAGTTCTTTATTTGTTTTTATTTCTTCCTGTTCTTTTAATTGTTTCATCTTTCATATCCTCTTTAAAAGCAATTCTATTGGGCATGTGATTAACTCTTTTCTCCACTGGAGGTAATTCCATATATTTCCCATAAATACCTTTTAAATATGTATCGGGATCTTGCATACCATTATATTCTTTACCTTCAAACATAATCTTTTTAACTGGTAATATAACACTACGTGGTTGTACTTCTTTAATATATGGCTGGCATCCTGATAATGGAGCTATATACTCTGAATTATCATTTTTATTTAATCTCATTAAATGTCTTTGCCATTTCATTACTAATCTACGTGGTATTAAACAACAACATAATGTTAAAAATTTATGACGTAACTTACTAAATTTACGCATACCTAAACGATAGAACATTGAATCAACAATTGTTCTAATAATTAATACTTTAACTAAACGGAATTTCTTTAAATCAGTTACATTATCAAATGAGAAAATATCAATATAGATACCTTTATGATGTTCAACTTCACTAGCTATTGATTCGTCAAAAATAGTACCATTCATTTTAATTTTAGCGAATGGTAAATAGAAGTCTTTATTTGTTTCAAAAGCATCTACATAATATTTATCGCCCATTGCTTCTTGTCCTATTTTCATGAATTCATCATAGTCTTTACGTGGCATACCAATATCAATATCATCATCCCATGGAATAAATCCTTTATGACGAACTGCTCCTAACATTGTTCCACCTGTTAAGAAATATGTTAATTTATGTTCTTTACATACACGAACAAAATCATCAAGTATTTCTAATTCAACTTTATGTAATTTATCAAGTGTTTCTTGATCATATTCTTTATAACTTGGCATAACTTCTCCTTAATTATTACTATTTAATTTAAATATTTGTAAGTAATCTTCTAGTGATAAGGTTGCTAAAAGATTAATATAGTCTTCTTGTGTTGTAACTTTGATATTACCACGATTACCCATTACCATATGTAGTTTTTTACCACATTCTTTCATTAATGAACAAGAATCAACTATTCTTGGATTATTATATCCTTTTTCTGTCTTTCTTATTTCTTCATGAGCATTAATAATATCATCTAAGATAAAACTCTGTGGAGCTTTAGCTTTATAAATTGTATCACGTACTAATATTTCTTCAACAGTTTCCCCATCTCTACTTACAATTGGTGTTTCATATTCTTTAACAACTGTAATAGCTGAACCGTATTTCTTAACAGATTCAATATTAGCATCAATAATATCATCATTAATAATAGGTCTTACTCCATCATGGATTAAACATATACTTTCACCAGGATTATCTTCTCTTGCTTTCTTTAAGATACGATAAATAGTATCTTGGCCTGATGTACCACCTGGGATAATACCGCCAATAGGGATCTTTGTAATATTATATTTTTGAACTAGCAATTCTAATTCATTTAAGTATTCTTCAATACAACCAACATAGATTAAGTCAATATTACTATTATATTGAAACTTCTCTAAAGTATGAATTATTATCTCTTTTCCATATATTTTTAAGAATTGTTTAGGGATTGTAGCCCCCATACGAGAACCTACTCCTCCAGCAAAAATAATTGCAATATTCTTTGGTTTTATCTTATTCATTATTTATCTCCTTTATGTATTAATTTATATATTATTTTACTCAATAGTTTAGTAAACAATATTAAATATATTCCTTTAAGACTTTGATAGAAATATTTATTTCTTCGATAATGTGGAAAATATTCATGAACATTTTTAATTGCTGTATCAACTGCTTCATTATAGTCTTTTTTACTATAAGCAGCAGCTCTTTTAACAAATGTTGCATAAATATATCTTACATATACATATTCTAATTCTTTTTTATATAAATCATATAATTTATTTTTTTTATAATAATCAACTATACCATTAAAGTTATCAATATAATCATATAGTTTACGATTAATGACATTAGTTTGTGAACCTTCTCTTTGTATATATTGATAATATGAATCATTAAGAACACCAATACTCTTAATATATGGATATAAGCGATATAAGAATTCAACATCTTCAAACCATATATTCTTTTTAAATCGAATATCATGATCAAATAATTCTTTTTTAAAGATTTTATTACATACAGCAGGAAACATTGTAATCATATTTCTTTTAAGACTCTTATTTTCAACAATGTTACTACTAACTCTTAATGTTTTATCAGGATAAATATAATCAATATCACTAACAACCATATCATAGTCTTTTTCTTTTGCCTTCAAGTACATTTTCTCTAAACCATCATAATCTAAGTAATCATCACTATCAACAAAAGCAACATATTCACCTGTTACATATTTAAGACCATAGTTCCTAGCATCACTTAAGCCCCCATTTTCTTTAACTAAATATTTAATATTCTTATAATCTTTTAAATATTTTTTAATTATCTTTTCACTATTATCAGGACTACCATCATTAACAATAATAATCTCAATATCAAATAATGTTTGATGAACTAAACTATCTAGACACTTATCTAGGTACGCTTCTACATTCCATACAGGTACTATTACACTTATCTTCATATTATTTACCTGTTACTTTCTTAATTATCCTTAATAAGAAATAACGTTTATGATAAGCAAGATGACATATTATTTTCATCTTCCTACTACATTTCCTAAAATAAATATTATTTTTCCAATTAGGGAACTCCTTATTAAAAATATCAACAATTCGATTGATATTATCTTTATAGTTATCATAATCCATAAAACGTAATGATGCGGTTCTTAATAAGTGATCAATATACATATATTCAATCTCATCAGGATAATCTTTATATAATACTTTTTTATTACCTTCTAAAACATCAAAAATGAACATTAACTTTTCATTAAAAGTATTTTGTCTCATTGTTGAACCTTGCCTTACAATATAGTAATACAATCCTTCATTAAGGAAAGAGATTTTCTTTGTATATTTAATAAATTTAGGATTAATTTCTAAATCTTCATAAATAATATTCTTTTTAAATTGTAATTTATCAAATAATTCTCTTTTATATAAATGACTCCATGGCATTGGAGGGGTTAATAAATACTTTTTATCAGGAATATCTGTATAAGGTAAATTAGAATAACTTCTTACCATTTTACCATCTGGATATACATAGTAGAATTCACATACAACAATATCAGCTTGATCTTCTTCGATCTTGTTATACATCTTTTCAAACATATCAAGACTTATATAATCATCACTATCAACAAAACCTACATACTTACCTGTTGCATGTTTAAGTCCAAAGTTTCTAGCATCTGATTGACCACCATTTTCTTTGACTAAATACTTAATATTTTTATATTTCTTTAAATATTTTTTAATAATTGCTTCTGAATTATCAGGACTACCATCATTAACAATAATAATCTCAATATCAGATAGTGTTTGATGTACTAGACTATCTAAGCATTTATCAATATATTCTTCTACATTATAAACTGGTACTATTATACTAACTTTCATATTCACATCCTCTTTAATAATACCATATTATAGGGATATTTCATAGTTTATTGACTATAAAAAAAAGAAAGCCGAAGCTTTCTAATTAAAATACTGTTTAATATTATTAACAGTTGTCCAACTATAAATAATATACCTTGGAACACGATAAATATTATCACTAGGTTTAGCAGCCCTTTGACCACCTATAAAGGCCATCGTAAATCCTGCTTTTTTAAGTTGACTTATTGCATATTCATTCCATTCATAGAATGGATAACAGAAATAAGTTGTATTATTAAGAAGTTCTCTACTCTTAGCTAAATCTGCTTGAATCTTACTTTCAGATAAACATTGAATACCACCACCTTGGCCAGTACTACATTGCCCCGGTGTATGCATATTATGTGTATGACTATGGAATTCAACATACTTTGATTCAATTGGTAAATAAGATGATGTTATTAAGAAGATTGTAGCATGCATTTCATTCTTATCTAATACTTCAACAGCCTTTTGTCTTAACCATCCATCATCAAGGGTTATTAAAACACTCTTTGGTAAGTTAATCTTCTTATTCATATATAATTCAAATTCTCTCATTGTAAGATCTAAAATATTATTGGTTTTAAAGTATTTTAGATGTTCTTCAAACTTAGCAGCAGTTAAGCATATACTTTGATTACATGTTCTTTCTTTTGGATCATATATAAAATGGTAATTAAGAACAGGAATACTAGATACATTCTTTAACTTCGTATTATCTCTTTTAGCAATCTCTTTAACATCTTCTTTTAAGATATATACTAATTCATCTTGATAATCAAAGTAATAACGATCTTTTTCTTTAACAATTATTGGATACTCAGTACTTTCTGATAATTTATACATTTTACTATCATCATTATGATAAATAATATAATCATCATTAGTTACAATACTTTCATTAAAAGGAATATACTTCTTATAACGATCATCTTTAACAATTTCATCACTATTCGGATCAACATCTTTATATTTAATATATGCATCTAAATCTTTGTTATAAAAATACTCTGTATCCTTATCAATCTTTAATTCTTCAAGCTTAATAATATTATCTTTATAGATTGTTCCTGATACTTGATAATTATTATTAACCTTTTTATAGATTAGAGCATCTTTGTTAACTTTAACTTGCGTATCATAGTGCGCTTTAATATCTTTTATATGATTCTCAATTCTAATACGTTCTGCTACTTCTCTATTATGTTCTTTTATTTTATGAACTACAAATACTGTTCCCCCAACAAACACTAATAGTAATAAAAGTAGAACAATTAGCGCTTTCTTACGAACACGATATTTTTTCTTTTTCTTCTTTTTTGTTTTAACTACTTTTTTTGGTGTTTCTTTAACAGTTGAAACTTTTTTAACTGTTGGTGCTTTCTTTTCTTCTTTTTCTTCAAGAATCTTTTTAACATCTTTTTTCGTTACTTTTGGAATAACAATCGTCTTATCTTCTTTCTTTTCATTAAGAAGTAACTCTTCCTCATCATCGTCTTTCTTAGTATTAATTAAGAAGTCTTCTACTTCATCATCATAATACTTTTTAGTTCTAACTGGTAAATCTAATACTTCAATCTCCGGTACACGATGATCTTTATTTATTTCCGCAATTAAACTTTCTAGTCTTTTATCTTTTTGTCTCTTAGCACCTCTTGTTTTAACACGAGAGAATTCTTCCTCTTCTTCAGAGATTATAGCTTCTTTTTTAACTTTTGTTTTTGTTGTTGTCTTTTTAACTTCTTTGGCTTCTTCTAGTGCTTTATCATCAATAATAATTGTTGGTTTCTTCTTTGTTGTTCTTATTGTTTTTACAGTCTTTTCTGTTTCTTCTTTTTTTACTCTTGTACGAGGTTTCTTTTCTTCCTCTACTTCACTTTTTAAAGGACGCTTAGTACTTCTAGTCGTTCTTTTAGTTGAAGGTAATATTTCATCATAACTATCGATATTTGTCTTTTTCATATACTACGTCCTTTCTTGTATCTATTATACAATATTTTTTAAAACAAAAAAACTATTAATAGATAATAGTTTTCTATTTATTATGATATTTTTTGTGAATAAAATCAATTAATTTATCAGGCCATAACTTTTTTAATATTTTTTCTTTTTCAAGGATTAAATCCATATTAAAGTCTTTTTTATATACCCTGTAACCTACTAGTTTTTTAGGAAGATATACCATCTTACTATTATCTTTTTTAGCTAGATCAATAAAACCTTGCCAATCATTATAATATTTAAAGTTTTTCGGGAAAAAGTTCTTCTTAACATTCTTTTTAACAAAGGTAACTGAACTGGTACAAAAACTTTGACCATATTTTAGACTTCTTAATTTAAAATATTCTTTATCTTGAAATATTTTAAACTTTAATGGGAAAATTCGCCATTTCTTTCGTAACATGGTTCTACTATGTTTAACTTTAACATCTTTATGAATTTCATAATAGTCTGTAAAAATAATACTAGCATCATTGTGTTTCTCATAACTTTTAATTATTTCTTTAGTATAATTACGATCATATATATCATCTTGATGAGCAATAGTTAGTAGTTTTGTATTAAAAGTAGATAAAGCAAAATTATAGTCGCTACCTTTATTACTTTTTTCATTATTAACCATTATCCCTAATGAATATTCACTCGCTAAATCGGTAATAAAATCAGATGGTGTTGATGTCGCTATAACAACATTACTTTTAACACTTTGTTTTAAAACTGATTTAATGCAGTCTTCTAAATCATCACTTTCTTGATAAGCAAGGATAACAAAAGTATGTATCTTCTCCATCATAATCACCGAGATTATTATATCATAATTACCTATTATTCCGACAATATGTGTCAATTAAATATGAAATAGACGGCCTTATATTTAATAAAACTAGCAAATAAGATATAATTAAGATAGGTGATGATATGGCAAATACGGTTAAAAAGAAAACTACAACAACAAAGAAAGCTACACCAAAAGTAACGAAGAAAGTTAAAGAAGATATTGAAGTAATTGAAGATGATAAAAAGAATGTTACTGTTAAAGAAGAAAAGAAAAGCAAATTAATATTATTAGCATCAATAATTAGTATTATTTCTTTTATAGCATTTATTGTCTTTAAGTATCTAGATAAAAAAGATTTCTTAAAAGATACTAATACTTTGATTATTTTAATATGCTTATTTATTATTAACATCGTTTTCATTATTATTGGATTAAAAAACAATAATAAAAAGATTAATAAGTTTATTATGATTGTTTTAATGCTGATAACCATATTAAACATTTATAATATCCTTGTTCTTAAAAACGTTATTAAGTTTAGTAATGATAATTATGTATTAAACTTCTATAACAAACCAATAACAGATGTTTATGAATGGAATAAAAAGAAAAAAATTAATGTTAGTGAAGTATATGAATATAGTGATATTATTCCAATATACAATATTATTAGTCAGGACGTAGCAGCTTTTACGCCACTTGATGAAGTAACAGATCTAAACTTAATTGTTTCTAATGGACCAAATTATGAACTTGAAACAGTTGTTCCTAGTTTTATTGGTTGGGAATATGATACCGTTATTGATTATTTAGAAAAACATTTCTTAAATAACGTTAAAATAGAGTTTGCAACATCAACTAATAAAGCTAATACCGTTATCTCACAAGAAGGTAGTGGTTCAAGAAAAAGAAATGATTTAATTAAATTAGTCTTCGCAATGGATGAACTTAAAGAAACTGAGATTATTGATTTATCAGGATATAGTTTAATTAAAGCAACTGGTTGGTTAACACAACATGGATTTAAATATGAAATTAATTACGATAATAATGATAATGTCTTAAAAGATTATATTATTAGTAATAGTAATGTTGGTGATAAATTAAATCCAACTGATGACGTTACAATTAAATTAATTGTATCTAAAGGTAAAATAATTAAAGCACCAGCCTTTAAGACGATGACACAAGATGAAATCAATGCATGGATTATGGAAAATGATATGAAAGTTGATTATCAAGAGAAATACGATGAAGGTGCTCCACTTGGAGATATCATCAGTTCTAGTGTTAATGAAAATGAAATAATTGAAGCAGGCAGTAAAATAACAATTGTTATTTCTAAAGGTAAATTAGAAATGCCAAAGATTACTAGTATTGATGATTTCAAAATATGGGCTAGTGAAAATAAAATAAGTTATCAAATCAATAGTGAATTTAGTGATACTGTAAAAAGTGGTGATGTAATTAAAGCTAGTCATAATGAAGGTGATGCGATTAAAGAAGATGATACAGTAGTAATTACGGTATCTAAAGGTAAAAGTGTTACCGTTCCAAGCTTCATTGGTATGACTAAATCATCTGCACAATCTAAATGTAATTCACTAGGAATTAGTTGTTCATTTAAATATGGTGGTTATACTGATAAGAGTAAAGATATCGTTGTTAATCAATCACAAAAATCTGGAGCTAAAATATCAACCGGAGCTAACTTAGTAATTACTTTAAGTAATGGTATTCAACCAAAAGTTAATGTTCCAAGTTTTATAGGTATGACTAAATCCGAAATAACTACAAAATGTAAGAGTTTGGGTATTACATGTAACTTCACATATCAATCCAGTTACTCTAGTACACCAAAAGACAAATGTGTAAGTCAAAGTAAAACAGGTACTGTTAATAAAGGTAGTACAATAACAATTACCTTATCAAAAGGACCTGCTAAGACATATAACTTAACAATCTATGAAACAGATTGTACATGGGGAAATGCTAAAGCAACGAAAGATAACTTAACAAGAAAATTAAAGAGCAAATATCCAAATGTTAAATTCAATATATCATGTAAGAAAGCAGATTCAGGAATTGGTTACTTACATCAATCTAGTCAAATAAAAATCGGTAACAATACCGTTACCGAAGGTAAAACTTACAGTATAATAATTTCTGGAGAATGTTAAAAAAGACTCAAATGAGTCTTTTTTATTTACAAGTCATTCCTTGTTCTTCAGCTTTCTTAGCAAATTCTTCTTTAGTCATGTTTGTGAAATCTTCATCAACCATGCCTTCGATAGTAAGTTTCTTACCATCGCATTCGATTTTCATATCAGCTGCTTCTTCTGGAGCCATAGTTTTTACTAATTCATACATGCTACACATTTGTTTTGCATATTCAGCAGAATCGAATTCCATTTCAACATCAACACTAGCTACTTTACCATCTTTTAGGTATCCATAGTAAGTTGCTTCTGCTTTTACACCTTCTTCATCAATTTTACCAGTACATACAATGTCAGCAGTCTTAGTAGAACCACAAGCAGTTAATAATAACATAGCTGCAACTCCAATTACAAAATATTTCTTCATAAGTCTCCTTTCAATTTTAATTATACAATAATTAACTCATCAATGCCATAAAAAAATTAAAGAAGATTATTCTTTAATTCATTAATATATGCTTCTACCATTGGTAAAACTTTTAATTCTTTAGCATATTCGTATACTTTATCTAATTTACATTCTTGACTATTTAGATATTTAAGAATGATTTCTTTTATATCTAAAATATCACACCTTCTATTAGATCTTATTAAGTCACACATTGTTCTTTCTAAATCATAGCAATATACATAATTTCCATGCTTTGTTTTAACTTTCTTTCTACCTAGTGAATATAATTCTTTACTAACATAAAATATGTTATTACCCGCTAAATTAGGATTATGATAGTCATTAACAATTGTAATATCATATTTACCAGGGATTACATTTATATAGTCATGAATATATAACGCTGTAAAATGTGAATAAACAAAGTTATCATTTCTTAAGTAGAAACTATATAATTTATCATTAACAACATTAACATCAAGATAAACGCCTTTTTCTACTCTTCTAATTAGATTCTTTTTAAGAAGCATTTGCAAATACATTCTATGTATTTCCATCTCATCTAATTCATTAGAGGTTATATAACCATTATGGCGAATCATAACTTCATTTATACGATTTAAATTATTAACTTTATTCTTCATTATTACCTCTATAATAATCTTAACATAAATAAAAAAAATATTCACAAAATTGTGAATATTTTTATCTTTGTTTATAGATTATTGTAGAACCTAATCCTAGAGAATATTCTCTATTTTGATCTGCTCCTACTCTATTACTATAAGTTACTGTTAATCTAAACATTTGTGATTCACCACTCTTGATAATACTACCATCAACAGTATCTGTATGAGCATTAACATAATCAAGTGGAGTAATTTCATAATCAATAACTTCAGCATCTAATTTAGATATACCCGTTAAAGTCATCGCATATAACTCTGCATTTAACTTACCAGTATTAGTTACTTTAATATCAAAACTAATAGAATCACCAGGTTTAAATAATGATACATTGAAGTTTAAAGTAGATGCAATAGAATCAACTTTACCAGTTAATATTGCTTCCCCTTCTGTTTTAACTTCACCTATCTCTGTAATATTAATACCCCAGTTTCTTCCTGTTACGATGTTATTACCAGTATAACCTTGTTCAAAAGCAAAGGAATTAGATAGTTTCCATACTAATACACCAACAAGAGCAATAACAACAAATAATATAATATATCTCTTTTGTAATTTCATTTTCTCACCACTTTCATTATGACATAAATTAGTTAATTATTCAACTTATACTACAATATAACTGTATTTCTATCTTTATAAAAATCTTCTATTATTCTAGCCGTTTTTTCCTCATTAGCACGAAGATTAACTATATTATTTTGATTAAGAAGATCTAAAATAGCTTCTAAATTTATTGGTAATCTATCTGCCATATCACTAAACGCTGAAATATTTTTATCTATAAGACATTTAGCTAACAAACACAATGATATGCTAATTATTTCACTTTCATGTATAGAATCATTTTTAGCTATATATTCACATGTTTCATACGCCTTAATGATTTGTCTTTTAGTTTCATCGTCCAATTTCAATACATATCTATGCCTTGCTTGGTTAATATTTCCACTATGATTCATACAAGCTGCTAAAGGAATATAAAAATATCCCGTTACACATCTATACAATCTATCATTATCAGGACTACTGATTAAAATGAGATCAAATAATAACTGCGTTCCTGATATCGTCATCTTATCAATAAAAGAATCTGTTAATAAATAATCACGATTCATACTTACTATTATTTCTAAATATTTTCTTAATTGCTTAGAAGCTTTCGTAATATCTCTATATGCGCTTTTTCTTTCATTAATATAGACCATGAATTTTTCATAATAGCTATTAACTAATTCCTCATTCATTTTTTCTCCTTTGTTTATTCAACTGTTACTGACTTAGCTAAATTCCTTGGTTTATCAATATCACATCCACGAGACAAAGCTACATAGTAAGCTATCATTTGTAATACTTCAATAACTAATAAACTATTAGTATATATTGAATAATCAGGTATTCTAATAATATCATCATAAACATCATTATTAACTTCTATATTATCTTTTGTTATTAATAATACATAAGCTCCTCTAGCCTTTGTTTCTTTAATATTACTAATTGTTTTTTCAGCAATATCATTATCAGTAACAATAGCAATTACTGGTGTACCTTTTTCAATTAAAGATATTGTTCCATGTTTAAGTTCACCTGCCGCATAAGCTTCAGAATGAAGATAAGATATTTCTTTTAATTTAAGACTTCCTTCCATACATAGAGCAAAATCATTTTGTCTACCGATAAAGAAGATATCTTCATGACGATATATTCTTTTAACCGTATTATGATAATCTTTATCAAGAAGTTTCTCTAACTCTAAAGGAAGTCTATTATACTCTTCTCTAATACTATTATCTTTTGTTTCTTTATATACAAGCAAGCTAAACATTAATGCTTGTAATGTATATGCTTTAGTAGTTGCTACTGCACACTCTATACCAGCATTAATATATAAAACTTCATCACATTCACGAGCGATACTACTTCCTTGAGTATTAATAATACCTAGTGTATGTAGTCCCATTTCATTAGCCTTAATAGTTGATGCTAAAGTATCAGCAGTTTCTCCACTTTGACTAATCGCAATAAACAAAGTTTTATCCGTATTAAAGATTTTACCATATCGATATTCTGATGCAATAAAGCATTCTGTTTTAATATTTAAATGTTTTTCAATAATATACTTACCTACAAGTCCAGCATGATAAGCACTACCACATCCAACAATTTGGATATAATCATAATCACTTAATTTAATAGTATCAGTATTAAGAATTAAACTTATTAGATTCTCAACAACTTTGGGCTGTTCATGAATCTCTTTTAACATATAATGTTCATAACCATCTTTTTGAGCAGATCCAATAGAATCATTAAATGTTAATATTTCTTTATTAACTACTTTATTACTATTAAATACTTTATAATCACTATCTAATACGCAAATATCATAATCATCTAATAGAAAATAATTCTTAGTGTAATCAAGGATCGCAGGAACATCAGATGCGATAAATAATCCATTATCTCCTACACCTACAATTAATGGGCTCTTAAGTCTTGTAGCATATAGTTTATCTTCACCATCTACTAAAATGCCCAATGCATAACTTCCTCGAACCATTAGTTTTAAGTGTGTAAGAGCTTTTACCATGTCTTTTTCAATATTATAGTAATAATCTATAAAACCTGCTAAAATCTCGGTATCTGTATCACTTATAAACTTATAGCCATTATCTTCTAACATTTCTTTTAATTCACGATAGTTTTCAATAATACCATTATGAACTAGCGTAATCTTTCCTTGTCTATGAGGATGCGCATTAACAGTATTAGCAATACCATGTGTAGCCCATCTTGTATGACCAATTGCAAGATTACTATTATCTTCTGGCAAAATCTTTTCTAAGTTAACTATTTTACCAGCTTCTTTATATATACTTATTTTTCCATTATTAAAATATGCAATACCGGATGAATCATATCCTCGGTATTCCAGATTTTTAAGGCCATGAATAACTAAAGGTAAAGCATTCTCTTTCCCTTTATAGCCTATTATTCCACACATTAATTCTCCTTACATATACTTATTGTTATAATTTTGATTTTACTTTTTCTAAGTATATCTATCGAGTCTATCCCGTCAGTACATCCGCCGAATCTTTCGATAGTACTGATCCTCGTCACCAATATAGGCCAGGCGCTAATTATTATGTTTCCTCCAGTACGATAATAACTTTAAATTAATTATAATAGAAAAATAATTAAAAGACAAATTTTATTGTAAAAGAAAAAGATGACTTACATCATCTTCTTTGCACCATCTACTGTATCACCATAAAGGCCAACTGGTTCTTTTTCTTCGACACTTTGTGCTTTTCTTTCAGCGATTTTTCGTTTTAACTCTTCAGAAATAGGATAAGCACTGAAATCTACTTGTTTAAAACGTCCTTCTAATGCTTCTGTATTATCATGAGCTTTATTATAATTTTTCATTACTCTTGCATTATCTGGAAGATTCTCACACATTGTAAAAACATAATCTATGAATGCTCCTCTTTCCATGTCTCCTTCATCAATTGTTATTCGATGAATTACATCAGGATTGGCTTCACATGATGCTTTAAATTTCTTAAACCATTCTTTATCAGCATCAGGAAATGGTCTTGGAACATATCCATCATCTACTGCTTCCTTAGTACCTGAATATTCAATTACTAAATTACCTGGTACATCATTATATATTCTATTAGCATCATAGAATCTTCTACGTACTTGAAAATCTTCATCTGATATATATCCTTGATCAATAACTACACGGAAAACCTTTTCTGGTTCTCTTAAACATAATTCTTTAATCTTTTTAAAAGCACTTGATGTATAAAAATTATCATCAAAGTATTCATTTTCACTATCTGCTCTACCTTGTGTAAAATGAAAAACATTTCCTGGTTTAACACTTATATCTTCATTACCTTTATATTCACTTAAACTATCCATTATCTATCCTCCAAAAGTATTATAACATAAAAAAAGAAAGTTATTGAACTTTCTTTATTGGTACATACTCAATAAATTCATCTTTAGAGTAATCACTCTTATTCTCTAAATTCAAATTATATTTAGTTTCATATACTTTTTCTTCACGATAATCTTTAACGTTATTTACTAACTTAATAACTAATAAGAATAAACACCATAGTACAAAGACAAACATACTTGCTTCTACCATTATTAATAATCCTGGTGTATTCTCTGTTAATCTTTGAGTTATATCAATATTATTAACAAGAATATCTTTAATAATAAATACTAATAATATTTGCATAAGGGTAAACATCATAACATTAATACCTTTAATAAAACGATTAATATTATTATTTACAACAGTAGCGATTAACATAATATTAGATGCTATTAAGATAATTATATATAAAGCCATACTTGGATATAATATTTCATTAACTAGTGTACTAATTAAAAAAGTAAGCATATCAATTATTGGATTGTGATAAATAATTAATAATAAAGCAATTATTGATAAATAGATTGTAAAATAAACTTTCTTAATTTTATTTTTCTTTCTAAATAATGATATTATTACAGCTAAGAAAACAATAGCTAATATTGGAAGAATAATCTTTCCTTCAGTACTTGATATAATTGTTTGCCATATATATTTTAGTTTTCCTAAAAATGATAAATTATCCATGTAAGCCCCCTTACAAGGGCATATAATAACATGTTTTATATGAAAAATCAAGAAATAAAAGACAGTATTAACTATAGAATACTGTCTTCTTTTCTACTTGAATCTTCTTTGTTTCTTCAATAGGAGAATCTTGATAAGGTCCCCACTCTTCATTGCCCCAATTACATCCTTGAAGTGATCTTCCATATGACTTACATGTATAGCATTGTGAAGTACTATTATTACAATTAGAATTATCGATTGCTGTACGTTGATGATACCATGTATTACCAGCTCTTTCAGCTTCAGACTTCGAATATAATGAACACTTAGTTGTATTTACTGTTTGATATACATACCAACTACTAAATGTCATATGTTCAACAGCACATGTTCTTGAACGATATTGGACTTTTGTTTTAACTGTAATAGAACATGTATTAGTATTACCAGCAGCATCTTTAACATAATATGTATAAGTGCCTGCTGTGGTTATTTTTTTACTACTTTCATTACTACCACTATAAGAACTATTATAGCCATAATATGTCATATTATTATCCTTTGGTATAGAAGTTAATGTACCATCCGCATTAACTGTTAATGAACATGATGGTTTATCTTTATCAATCTTAATAGTTACTTTCTTACTAGTTTTATTACCGTTAGCATCTCTAGCACGAATATTAACAATTGTTGTACCACTCTTACTAATAACAATTTGACCATTACTTACTTTATTAAATTTACAATTATTCGTACAATCAAGAACATACTCTAATGTTACTTTACTATTATCTTTAGCAGATACTTTAATTGTTACATCATGATTAGTCCATGTATTATCTTTAGCGTTTGTAATATTAACTGTTAACTTTGGTGCAGAAGTATCCTTAGGTTTCTCTTCTTCCTTTGGTTTTTCTACTTCCTTCTTTTTAACCGTAACAGTACACTTCTTCTCATAAGATACTTTATCAATAAAGTATGAAATAATGATCTCTGTATTACCAGCACTAATTCCTTTTACCAAACCAGATTCACTAACACTCGCTACTTTTTCATCTAAACTAGTAAATGTTAATGTAGGTTCATCACGGAAATTATTTAATTCATAATCAATTTGGAATTCTTCACCCTCATTTATTTCTACAATTTCACTCTTAACAATAACTTCTGCAGGATCATCTTTAATTACTTTCTTATGATCACAACTTCTCGTTAATAAAAGAATTAATACGGCAAGAACAATTAATAATATTATGGTTACTGCCACCTTCATACGTGTAGCTTTTTTTCTTTGTGACTCTAAATCAGGTTCTTCTTCAATATCATCTTCACGATTATGACCTACATAATCATAAAAATCATCATAAAAACCCTCTTCTTTTTCAAGAGGTTTTTCTTCATTCATATCGATAGGTTCATCATAAAAATCTTCTTCGTTTTTTTTCATCGATATCTTCCTATTCTATATAAATAATACCATATTAGTTTTTTTATTTCAATTAAAAAGACTATTGCTAGTCTTTAATCATATGAACGTCCATTTGTGGATATGGAATAGAAATCTTATTATCATCAAAAGCCTTTTTAATAGCTTCTAATAGAACCGTTTTAACATTTAAGTATTCACTTGGTTTTACCCATACACGAATAGTATATGTTATAGAACTATCTAAATAATCTGTAATACCTACAAATACTGGTTCATCATCAATAATATATTCATTATTCTCATCAATTACTTTATTTAATACTTTTTTAACATCATCAATTTTATTTTGATAACTAACAGCCATATTAATATCTAATCTTCTCTTTTGTTCGCGAGAAAAATTAACTGTTGGTGAATTTGCAAGATTGCCATTAGGAATTGATACTATTTTATTATCAGGAGTTGCAATTGTTGTATAGAATATCGAAATACTCTTAACCGTTCCTTGATCAGTATGTGTATCAATAAAATCACCTACAGAGAATGGTTTATAAAATAAAATTGTAATACCACCAGCAATATTAGATAATCCTCCTTGTAGAGCCATACCTACTGCAAGACCAGCACTAGCAAGTATTGTTACTAGTGACGTGATAGGGAATCCTACCATGCTAGCAAAACTTATAAATACAATAAAATCTAAAATAATTCTTAATGCACTTGCAGAGAATGTAGCTACTGATGGATCAAGTTTCTTATATAAACGTGATTTCTTATATATCTTTATTAACCATTTAGCTAACTTTAATCCAACAATTAATATAATTAAAGCATGAACTATTTTTAATACAACATCTACCCCTATACCACTCAATTTATCTATTATTTTTTGCATTTTATTCTTTCTCCTTTACTTTATTAACTAAATCATATAACGTGTTAATCGCTTCAATTGGTGTTAAATTCAATGGATCTATCTTCTTAATTTCATCTTCAATTGATTCTTTCTTCTCTTCTTCCATAAAATCAAATGATGTTTGTTGATAATTATTTTTCTTAGTATCTTTTTTATTTTCATAAACACTAAGTATTTCATTAGCTCTATCAATTACTTCTTTTGGAAGATGTGCAAGACTTGCTACATTAATACCATAACTCTTATCAATAGAACCATTAACAACTTTATGTAAGAAAGTAATATTACCATTATCTTCACTTGCTGATACATGAACATTCTTAATCTTTTTTAATTCACGAGCCATACTTGTTAATTCATGATAATGTGTTGAAAATAGCGTTTTAGCATGAATATGATTGTGAATATACTCTAAGATTGCTTCTGCTAGACTCATACCATCATATGTAGCTGTACCACGTCCTAATTCATCAAAAAGAATTAAACTATTAATTGTAGCATCAGTAAGAGCTCGATTTGCTTCTTTCATTTCTACCATGAAAGTACTCTCACCACTAACTAAGTCATCACTAGCACCAATTCTTGTAAAGATTTTATCAAAAATAGGAATACTACATGATTTTGCTGGTACAAATGAACCAATTTGAGCCATGATAACAATAATTGCAAGTTGTCGCATATATGTACTCTTACCAGCCATATTAGGTCCTGTTATTAATAATATATCAACATTATTATCCATAATAATATCGTTAGGAACATAATCACTCTTATTGACTTTTTCAACAACTGGATGACGTGAATCAATTATTTTAATAACACGATCATCGGTAATAGTTGGTCTTGTATAATTATTTTCTTCAGCAACTACTGAGAATGATATTAACATATCAAGTTCTGATAAAACATTACTAATTTCTTGAAGAACTGGTATTTTATCTTTAACTTTATTTCTTATATCCATAAATAAGTCATACTCTAGAGCAATAATCTTTTCTTCAGCTCCTAAGATAATCGCTTCTTTTTCTTTTAGTTCTTCCGTAATATAACGTTCACCAGTAGTTAGAGTTTGTTTTCTTATATAGCCCCACTCATCTTTAACAAGCGGAATATTACCTTTACTAACTTCTATATAATAACCAAAGACCTTATTATAACCAATCTTAAGATTTTTAATACCGGTTTTTTCTCTTTCACTAGCTTCTATTTGAAGAATAAAGTCTTTACTATTCTTTCTAACTGATTTAAGTTCATCAAGTTCTTTATTATAACCATCTTTTATTAATCCACCTTCATGAATTGTTACTGGAGGATTATCATTAATACTAGTTTCAAGTAACTCACACAAATCAGTTAATGGATCAAAATCGCGATCATAGTTAATGGCTTTTAATATCGCTTTAATATCAGGTAATACTTTTAAACTTCTAAGAAGTTGTAACATATCACGCGCATTAACATTACCATAACTAATTCTTCCTGATAATCTTTCTAAGTCATATACTTCGTCTAGTAATCTAATTAAATCTTCTTTATAGATAAATTCGGTTAATAATTTAGAAATAATATCATAACGTCTTTCAATTTCTTCTTTATTTCTAAGTGGTGACTCAATATTTTGTTTTAAGAATCGACTACCCATTGCTGTCTTTGTTTTATCAAGTAACCATAATAGTGAATAAATTCGATTATTATCTCTAATTGTTTGTGTTAATTCTAAATTTCTTTGCGTATGAATATCAAATTGTAAATAATCATCTTCATTAATTGTTTTTACTTTCTTTAAATGACTTAAACTACTCTTCTTAGTAGTAACAATGTAACTAATTAAATGTTTAATACCGGTTACTAATCTAATATCACTAATATCTTCATATACATAACTATAATCATCAGATAAATCATTAGTAATCGTTATACTGATATGATAATCATTTTTAAGAGTATAAATAATATTGCGATCAATCTTATCATTAGCGATTACTTCGTTGATGCCTTTATTAACGATTTCTCGATATAAATCATTTTCTTTTTCAATGATTAAAGCATATATTTCACCAGTAGAAATATCTGAGTAAGTAAGGGCATATGAATATCCATAATCATAAATACTAGCTAAAAAATTATTATCTTTTTCATTTAATAAGTTATCAAGAATAGTACCTTTAGTAATAACTTGAATAACATCACGATCAACGATTCCTTTTGCTTCCTTTGGATCTTCTAATTGTTCACAAATTGCTACTTTATAACCCCTATCTACTAGTTTTTCGATATAAGCATCCTTAGCATGATATGGAACACCACACATTGGAACTCTTTCTTCAAGTCCTGCATTTCTACCTGTTAAGGTTAATTCTAGTTCATGTGATGCAGTTATTGCATCATCAAAAAACATTTCATAGAAGTCTCCTAAACGATAGAATACGATTGTATCTGGATACTTATTCTTAATATCTATATAGTGAAGCATCATGGGTGATACTTTATTTTTATCAACTTCATCTATTCTCATAAATCACCTTTATTCAATACTTTATTATATCAATTTAACTTGTTTTATTAAATAAACAAAACATAAATAGACAAAAAAAGTGTGCTTAACACACTTAAATTTTCTTAATACCGCGATCAATAGCTCTTACACCAGTTGATAAGAAATTAGATAGTTTATCTCCTAACTCTTCTACAACCTTACCAGTATAAGGACTACCTGGTTTAAATAATAAATTAATAGGATATGAAACAAGATGTAATGGAAGTGTTGCTACATGGCCTATAATATGCGCTCCTGCTTCTAATACTCTATTAACAACATGAAAAGGATATTTTAATGCAGATCCTGCAATAGATAATAATGCTCTTTTCTTTTCATCAAAAGCACCAGGAGCTACATTTAATGTTCTATTATCGTTAATAATGCTATTAACATCATGTAATCTTTCTACTTTAAGATTAATTTCATCACTTATATTGTAGCTACCATCTTTAATCTTACTTCTTAGTTTCTTTAATTCTTCAAGATATAATCTTCTTTGTCGATCAAACAAATTATATATTGATTGATTACTATAATCAGGGATTGTACCAAATGGTAATGTTCTTACAAGTTGAGGATAACGCCCTGCTAATTCTTGTATTTCTTGTAATGTTTGAATAGCAAGACCTGAATAAAACACTTTTTCACGATATGGCAGATTCTCATCACGCATATTATTACTATATGCTAGATATTCTTGTGCCATCTTTTTTAGATCTTCAATAATCTCATTAGCGGTCTTCATTATTAGCACCCTCCTGATACATTTCATGTAATGTCTTTAATAACTTTTCATCATGTACTTCTTCTAATTTGTATATATCATTATCCATTACTATTTCTGAAAAATACACATTGTAATGCATATCTTCATCATAAATATAGTCTGTATATGCAACATACTTATTAGCTTTACCTTCTATTTCAAAAGTCCCTAATACTCTGCATACAACATCTAACCCAAATTTATCTTTAGTTACAAAGGTATCTTCCATACTATCACCTATTGTAATTATATCAAAAGTGCAAAAAAAAAGCATCTATTTAGTATAGACACTTGCTTTTTTCTTATCTTTTCCCATACGTTCGTATTTAACAGTACCAGATACTTTTGCAAATAAAGTATCATCACTACCAATACCAACATTTACTCCTGGATGAACTTTAGTTCCTCTTTGACGATAAATGATACTACCAGCTGAAACGAATTCTCCATCAGCAGCTTTTGCTCCTAAACGACGACCAGCAGAATCACGACCGTTAGAACTAGAACTTTGACCTTTTTTATGGGCAAATAATTGAATATTTAACTCTAATTTCATAACTACATCTCCTTAATATTAATATTTTTTGGATAATCTTTTGATAAATCTTTTAATAAATCAAGCATATTGTTTATTAACTTATCGCAAACATTATCTCTTTTAATAATTTCTATAGTCATAACATCATTTTTATAACTATATTTAAGTGCTTTATTATCAATTGATAGAATTCCATTAATTGTTGTTGTAACAATACTTGATACAGCACTACATACTATATCTTTACCAACAATATCATATCCACTATGACCATGTAATTCTATTTTATCTTTTGATACATAAACTTTAATCATAATTAACCAATCTTATTGATCTTAACTTGCGTATATGGTTGTCTATGACCTTTTTTCTTTCTTGTAGAAGTAGTATTAGGCTTATAAGTAAATATTTTAATTTTCTTACCCTTACCATGTTTTACGATTTCACCAGTAACTTTAGCACCTTTAATCGTAGGATTTCCACATTCATCACCTAACATTAAAACTTCATGAAAAGTAACTGTATCACCTGCTTCAGCATTTAATTTTTCTACAAAAATTAAATCGCCTTCAGCAACGTAATATTGTTTACCACCAGTTCTAATTACTGCTTTCATATATATCCTCCTTTAATTGATTGACTCGCTATTAAGGTACCATTTGGTTTATAACCTTTTCTATGCGGTTTGAATCCGAGGCTTCAAACATTAAAAATTCTATCATAAAGTAGTTATAAAGTCAAACAAAATAACGAAAAAAAATAATATAGACAATAAAAAAACCACCGAAGTGGTTTATATACAAAAATGGTGGAGCATAGCGGGATCGAACCGCTGACCTTCACGGTGCAGGCGTGACGCTCTCCCAGCTGAGCTAATGCCCCACAAACGTTGATTTCACAACCAACATTTAAGATTATATCGATAATTCCCTATAAAGTCAACATTTTTTTACTATTTTTAGACTTCTTCAAAGATTGCTAGAGCAATAATTGAAGCAAAGATTAAAAATAGTGCTAAATATTGTAATTTTGTTGTCTTTTCTTTTAAGAAAATTCTTGATAATAGAACTGATAATGCACTATAACAAGCAACAATTGGTGCCGTTATAACAGAATGACTACTAATAGCAAAAACATAAGTAAATTGACCCAACGTTTCAAAGATAGCTGCACTTAAACGATTCTTTTCATGTTTAATAGTAATTTTTTCTTTCTTAAATCTTAAATAGATATATGAAATAATGCCATATATTAAGAAAGTAAACTCATATGCGATTAAAGCCATATCTTCACTAATTAATTCTAAATGATCTAAATACACAGAATCTAAGAAAGTTCCAATACCATCAATTAAACAATATATAAGTGGAAAGATAATAGCAGCCACCGTAATCTTTTTTAAAGCTACCTTTATATCTTTTTTATTCTCAATTAAAGATAACATAATAACACCAATAGCCATAACTATTAGAGCAATTACTTCATATATTGATAATTTAACTTTAAAGATAATAACCAATAATAAACTTGTTATTAAACCACTAGAATTCTGAATAGGGCTAGATATTGATAGATTAATATATTTTAAGCCTTTATACCCTATTATCATAGAAGCAATATAACAAAGAGATACTGGTAAGTATTTAAGCATACTAATTAAGTCAAACTTTAATCCTTTAGCAAAATAATAGATTATAGCATGAATACCCATTACTAAACCTACCATAATACCAGTTTTTAAGTGACTATATTTATCTTCATCAATATTACCTTTTTTATAGAATAAATCAGCAATACCCCATAAAAAGAATGTTAAAATTGCATAAACCATCCACATAATTAACCTCATAAAAAGAAAAAGCCCTCATAAGAGGGCTAATTTCATAACTGGGGTGGAATAAGGGGATCGAACCCTTGCATGCCAGAGCCACAATCTGGTGTGTTAACCGCTTCACCAATTCCACCATTTCACATGTAAATAATACTACCATAAAAACTCATTTTATGCAAGTAAAACAATAAAAAAAGAGGCATTAACCTCTTAATTATTATCTAAATACGACTCATAGTATTTAATTTGAGCTTCGATTGCTTTATTCTCCTCTAATAAGTACTTTGTTGAGATAAGAATTTTCTTATCTATCATACTTAATATTTCCTTTAATGCTTCTTTAGAATACTTGTCTACATCAACATTATAATATTCTTTTAAAAACTTTTTATTTTCTGCTGTCACAATTATGATTTACGCAATCTTTCAAGCTCTTCTTTATCAGCATCTAAACCTTGTCTTATATCAGCTACCATTCCTTCATATTCAGCTAATTTCTTTTCATTACGAAGGATTCTTATTTCTATTTCTTCCATTTGATCGTGATGTTCTCTAATATGACGTATTGCTTCATCAAGATCATCATCGTCTGTTGCTTCAGTAGGTTCCTCATGAGCCCCATCGGTTGGAACTTCAACTTCTTTACCATCTTGTTCTTCTGCCACTTCAACTTCATGAAGATTAGATACTTCTGGAACAGTAAATGTTTCTCCTACTGGTACTTCTTCTACTTCTTTTGTTTCTTCAGCCGTAGTATCACCAAATACAGCAGCTTCTTGTTCTGGTGATAATTCATTAACAGCAGCTTCTTCAGCTACTGTTTGATCACCATTTATATATGCATGTAATTCATCTACAGCTTTATGAGCTCGTTCCCCAATATCAATTAGTGCTTGTGCCTTAGCTAGATTAATAGTAGGCGCCATAAGTGCTGGATGATCTCGATCTCCTGTAGTAGCTTCTGCTACTGGCATTACTGGTGCAGCTGCTTCTCTAGAAACCATTACTGGTTCTTTTTCCATACCCATTAAATCTTGAAGTGTTGGCGTAGCTTCTGCTACCGGCATTACTGGTGCAGCTGCTTGAGCACTAGCTCCCATAACAGCACTAGGATCAGCATACACTTCACCAGGATTAAAATTTGTTGATGATACAGCAATTTGTGGTTCTTTAACGTCTGCTGCAACTAAACCATGCATAGGATCTGTATATTGCATACTAGTAGCATCTGGTAATGCTACAGCTGCAACTGGTGGAGTATATTCCTCTACTTGATCTCCAGCTGGGTTAACTTGATTATTTAAATCTACATTCTCATACATTTTAAATACACCTTCCATTCTACTCATTAACGCCTCAACTAACTCATTATGGCGTTTATCGATGACATCACTTGTTCCAAAGCCTTTAATCTGATCATTAAGAATTGCTATATTATATAATTCATCATTACATTCAATAGCTTGTGTTGTCCACTCATTGATAAATTCTTTTATCTTGGGAACATCACTTGCACTAAAATTTAAATTCAGGAGTTTTCTTATTTTTTCTTCTGAACTTATATTTTCCTGACTCAGATCTGCTATCGATGATGAAATATCTATATCATTGTGCTCAGATTCTGTCATCCTATACCTCTCTATAATAAAATTATAGCAAAATATAAAGTACACTTCAAGAATTTATACTATAAAAAAAGAGACTTACATCTCTATTTTATCTTTTTCATTTCTTGATCTAAATCAACTTTTTCATTTACTTTGGCATTATTGTAGAAAAGTGTTTCTAAACTAACTTCGCCAATATTATATTTAGCAAATATTTTATCTATTTGATCAATTCTATCACTTAGCATTTCATCATCACTTTCACGTTTTCCAATACGGCTAAATAAATCTTTCTTTTGATAGAATAATCTGATTAAATTATTACGATCTTTTTCAACAATTAAACCTTTTTCATATAAACAATCGATTTGGTATAAAGTTAGAAAATCCATTACACTAAAATGATTGTATTCACGACTTGCTTTTACCTCATAATAATGTTCGGCTTCCCAAATCAAGTCACCAATATTTTTTTCTCCAAAATCGACATTAAAAACACTACTAAGGAACTCTAATACTTCCTTTTTCCCTTTTTCCATAAACCCTCCAAAAAATGGTGCTTCTAGCAAGAATCGGACTTGCGACTAGTCCTTACCAAGGACTTATTATGCCACTTAACTATAGAAGCATTATTTAACTAGTTGCAAAGTACATTGTTGATTACGATTCAAATTCTTTTTAGAAATAACTCTGATTTCGTTCTTAACAAGATGTCTTACTAACGATCTCTTTGATCCCGATAATTGCCATAATTCTGTAATATTGATTTTTGATATAAAGTCTTCTAATAAACTATTATCACAATATTCATCTAACTTATGTTCATGAATGATTACATCTTTAGCGATTTGTCTTAAAAATGAATTATTACCATATAAATATATCTCTAATAAATCATCAGTGTTTTCATCAACAAAATTGTTATAATTTTTTAAATATGCTTTAGAATATTCATTCATAAAAATCACCAATATTTATATTAACAAATATTGGTGATTTATGAACATTTTTAACAATTATTTACAATTATTCTGTAGTCTTAGCTTCTTCCTTATTTGGGATTAAGCCCCATCCTGTTACAACAGAACGTCCACCTACTACTTCACGACCATAAATATTCTTTGGTGTATTAATTAATTTACCCTTAATAACTAATTGTGTACTTGTACCACCATCAAGGTTAGCTGCATTCCAAGCGCCATACTTAGTTAAGGTATCAATTACTTCTTTCATGTTAGGTCCTGCTGTATGTGTTCCTTCAGTAACAAGGAATAATACAATACCATCTTTTCTTTGAGCAATAGCAACACGAGCAGCTCTTGAATATCCACCTACAACGTTATTAAATTTAGGTGTAACACCATTAACAATTAAGAATGGTCAAAATTAAAGGGCATCAGGCATACCTTGTTCCAGTGCTTCAGTACCAGTAGCATTTATTAATAATAATTTATTATCATTAGTAAA